>Ga0210059_1004971_pt1 | contig 21400 bp, 14 predicted proteins | sample Ectturendosymbi2_FD_188042 | JGI IMG/M metagenome (GOLD analysis project Ga0210059, IMG submission 188042) | Ecteinascidia turbinata endosymbiont from Florida, USA - Sample 2 (SPAdes) (version 2) | ecosystem: Host-associated > Tunicates > Ascidians > Unclassified | place: Key West, Florida...
TATAGCTGCAAACGATCATCCATAGATTCACCTATCACGTCCTGCAACAGAAAAGACATTCGTTAAAAAATGGGTTTTTTATCGAACAAAATATGGGTACGCATCTTTTTGGGTCACCCTGTACATGCTTTGCGTAGTACCAATTGAGTCAGCAAAGTTTTTTAAACCTGAAAACTCTGAACTAGCAGTGATGCTTTAATAAGATATGAAGCAAACCTGCATTGCAGCTGCGAAAATCAAGACCGAATGTGAACGACACTAAGGAAAGGGTGGCTGTTTTAAATAAGTAAGGAACCTCAAACAGCAAGCCGAAACACTCTGCAAGTCCAGACATTGATATATTTTCAAGTACCTTTATGAATTCTAATCTTTAGAAATGAAAAACTGCTGACCATGTTTTTTCTTCTTTGAAGCAAGACCGCGTCCATTTTAATATTGACGGCAGTTGCATTTTATATCATTGCTATTTATCATTGCGATTTATCATTGCGATAAATGCAAGAGGCTTGACCACATTCTTTTGAGATCTGCTACATTAAAGGAATTTGGCTTATGAGCTGTCAGTTATTGCAAGCGAAAGCATTAGAAACCGGCAAACGGTTCAGCTTTCTCAAAGAAGAAAAAACATGGTCAACCATTTTTCATTTCTAAAAATTAGAATTCATAAAGGTACTTGAAAATAACAACATGAAACAATACTTTGCATCATGATGAGTTCATATCATGCGTTGAGCACAATTAGGTTGAAAATCAAACCAGAGTCCATCGACTATCGCGTATCATCTGATATTGATCGTCACGTCAGTTAAAAAAACACTTTCAAAAATTTATATTTTCTTTACGTGAAAAAATTTTATTCGAAAATAAATACCTGAAAAACAATAGCTCAGAAGCAAATCCCTGGCTGTATCAGACGACCTGACAGCTAAGCACCTCAAAGAAACTTACTGCACCACAAGGTGTGATGTTGTAGTTGGGTATGATGAAGCTGAGAACTTCCAGGTCTTCTGGATTTGTATTACAACGAGATATGTCTTGTCCGAGAGTAGCGCATCGCGTAGCAATCAAGTAAAAGTGAGTTGGTACTGGAACTCCTACTAAAAATTTTCCCATTCTGAAAAGTACCAAGCAATCTTGTTATAATCTATATAAAATAATTTTGGATTTCTCAATTTAGCAGATATGTAATGTGATGCGTTTACGGCATACAAATGATGAAATTTAGTCCACATGAATTGTATTTCTTGCATGGACCCAGAAAATTGATTTAGAATAATTTTGTAGCGCTGAATCCAAACCTCCATTTAACTGTTTGCACTACCACATCACGCTTTTGTACTACCTTCATGCCCTAATTGCCTAAAAAAAGTGGCTTTATCAATATGCCCATATTTAGCATTAATAAATTTGAATGGAGAGCTTGCCAAATGACCGCTTGAGATCTATCGCTGCTCTCGCGACTGCACTATGTTCGTTACATTTTATTGTGTTATCTGAATTTTATGTAATATGTAGTTTTGCATGAGACTATGTCCTTGATTGGACATCTGTGTGACAAGTGAATTCCAAGTATGTCTTTGTTTACATTTTCAGATATTAATGCCCAGTATTTTGCGCTAAGCTTTGTGCGTACCTGCAAAGAGAAGAGAGAATGAAATGAATTAGATATTATATATCTGTGGATTTTTACTACGGCATATCAAAGAGACGAAAACATTACCTTCACTAGAAGAGTGTTCTTTGCTTATTTTGAAGTACCACTTGGAGATCAGGACAAAAACAGGGCTCCTCATCACGTTTACCCGATTGTGTGGAAATTTTAATAGCACTGTCTCAAGGCATAACGTTTGGGTGCACATGGTTTGGGGAGAACTTAAAAGCTGTTCAGATGAAGGGATTTTATACCTTGTCAATGCCAGAGGATTCACTAAGGAAAACAAACAGCATTTGATATACCCTACCATTCCTTCGGTTATGCGACAAAATCAGTACCTATGTTACTGTACCTATGTACCTATAATCAGTACCTATGATGATGAATAACACACGCTGCATCCACATCTTTCAGTAATAATGTCGGGGAAGCTGATGCAGAGTACCAGACGCAGGAACTGGACTTGGTTTTGACAATGCTTATGCAGTTATTCTGAACTGGATGATTTAATTCAGGGTTTATTAACCTGGGTGCTAGCAGCCCCAGGGATGCTGAATTAATTTCAGGGGGTGCTAGGGAAGGTCACGTATGTGGCGGTCTAAGGTTTGTTCATGAGCTTTCCTTTATTTTCTTATTGTGTTTGTCAATGCTACTGCCATAATTGCTGTTTTTGTTTTGCAGAATGAACCAAGCATATGATCAAGATGTACTGCACTTTTCTTGGACTGCCTAGGCGTGACCAAAAAGGGTGCTGAGGTAGAAAAAGGTTAAGAAACGCTGATTTAATTCGAGATCTAAATGTGCCAAAGCAATTTGGCAAATTGTTAACTTCCCAGTTGCAAAAGTAAAACGTTCTACAACCAAAAAGTGTCTCTTTCTATGGCAAGAGAGAGAGAGAGAGAGAGAAAGAGACAAAATTTGACGAAGTATTTCCAAACGGATGGTAGCTTTGCTTGCCCCTGTGATGTTGAGGGGTTTTACCTCTCGTGGGTTTGCCTCCATATCATTCGTGCGAGTGTAGTCTGTTTATTGACAGTTTGAAATTGAGCTCAAAATGTGTTTTTATTCGTAATGAAAATGTCTATCAACCCATCGTTATTGAAAACTCATTAACCTTGATTTAAGGTTGTTGCAACATCAAAATCATTCTTGAAAAGCCGAAATACAGTGATCATGAATGGTTCATCTTGGTTTATTTGAAATAATCAGCTTCCTGCTAGGATAACGAAATGGTTGCATCAAGATTCCTGGTGGCAAGTATTTCCTTCACGATCCACTGGTTGATCAAACAAACCTCATTCACTCTTCCTCTCATGCACATCACATTAGAACTAATGAAAGCACTTGATCAAGACGGGGATCGCTTTGTCTATACATTATACGTTCTACATTATCAAACCTTAGCATCGAAAAGAAAAACCAGGGATATTCGATGAACCACAGATCAGAACATTGGTCGAGGATCTACCTTTTCTTTACGTTTACTAAACTAGTGAAATATTTTTCTGGCAACAGGAAAGGTGACTGCTATCACGAGCCTTTAGCAGAACTGCTGCTAACTTGCAGAAACTTGAATGGAAAATAAGTATCAAGGCACTCTGCTTGCACAGCAAAAAAGACGAATTTCCTGAAAATTGTAGCCATGTCATCGAGGAAGAGAGTGAGTGTTTTCGGTAGTATAAAACAAATGATGTCGGAAAGACACCAAGGCCGTTGGAATTGCAGTTTGATAGCAGATTACTGCTGGAGTTTTTGTGTGCTGTTAGTTACTTGTTTTGAAAATATCTGATGAATAACTTTCCATCGTATTTTAATGCTTCAGTGTTTATTGTTCCATTCATTGACATAGCCGCAATATTAAAAATATTGATATATTATATTTCGAAAGCTGATGTACTGTAATAGAAAAAACAGTGCTAGGTTTGGACTCATCCCCCAAAAACCAAACAAAATCAGCTGAAAAAAAACATTGCAAGGATAATCGCGCAGACTACTGAATACATAAGAGAACAATAGATTTTACAGCACAAAACTTGCGTATTGTCAGAGGCATTTTTGAGAAATTTTTGATAACCATAGAAGATGAAACGTGCTTCTTGAGCTTTTCGCAATCAAAAAGAAAACAACAAAAATCTAAGCGTTTCTTACTTTTTTAGTGTTTCAGCGTTATCTGGCAATCCATCGTAGTTGTAGTCAAATGCTGGTCCTGCTGTCACTGAAATTCCTTTGTACTTACTCGACCACAGTCCAAGAACGCGTGACATATACTTCCAAACTAATAGGAATTTAACATATAAGAACACGTCCCGAACGCTGGCGTTACTTTTACAACATAAAAATGCTCACTTGTTTGAGTGTGCAAATACATTGGAACAGAATTGCTGGTTAACGCTGCCTCGTGCTTCAGCCCTCCAGTTGACAACTCTGTTGAAAAGGAAGCATATGGGTTGATTTGGGTGTTTTAGTAAAACTTTCCACTTTTTGTAATTTAAGATTTTCATTTTTTGTCATAAAATGTACAGCACAGGACCAAGATTTACCGTTCTTTGAATGGTTAACTCAGAAATAAATTCTGATGAACATTTGTTCACTAAAAATATGAATTTCTTGAGATTATGATAAATCTGTAGGAAAAATTTTACTCATCTACAGTATAGGTAATTTCACTCAGTCCAAATATTTAATCTAAAATTATAAAATATTATCCAGGAAAATTCTTCTTTAGGACTAAAAACAAGACGGTGGTTTAGAAATTATTAGTTGATGATACCAGAATGAGCTGTATTTGATACAGCACTCGGTTCACCATAATTATTTCTTATTCAAACTTTTGTGCAGTGGAAATGAAAAATTCAAGAAAATGGAAGTATGTGATCTTTCAAGTTCAATCGTAAACACCTTCGCTGCATAAAATTTTCCAAAAAGCTGCCTATGTGAATACAAAAAGGAATACAAACGGGTGTGACAAACACTCCACTAAAATTTTCAGGTGTTTACTTGCAAATGTACAACTGGACCTCCACGAGGAGACCCCGACCCAAGAAATTCATATAAACTGCGTTGCATACGAAAAGTTGCACCTGGCTTCGTTTGTGTTCGTTGCGCAGTTGTCATGGTGAAAAATTCACAATCCAAGACCAAATAAAATGTCCCTCACTGTCAGTAGAATTTCGAAAATTGTTACGGAATTGATACGCATTTTAGTTGCTAATTTACGAGTTTGATTCAATAATTCATTTCAGCTGGCTTAGGAATTTCTCGCAATTTTGCCACAAAAATGTGTTTTTCAACTGCAAGCGTCACAAACTTGGCATTGGTGCTATTGCATAAAAACTATTTTTTGCAATCCCGATAAGCTCATAGATGGAAATTATTACTTCAGATTCAGGATGATTTTGCCCCATTTGGTAGACATTTCCAGGTTTAAAAATTTCTTTGGTATCTTTGGATTTCAGTTTGACTTTATTTAACTAATATCTCTTTGGGTTTTGTCTTCACAACATTTAAAATTATCCCTTACATTATTTTTCACGTCAAACAGATGCTTTGTACCGAGTATAATATCAAACGGCCGGTTTGTCCAGGACTTGAAAGACATTTTGAAACATCTTATACACCAGTGTTTTTCAACCTTTATGCAGCAGCGGAACCTTCCGCAAATGTTTGCGTTGCTCATGGAACCCTATGCAACTGTATAACTGTGGCATTGCTACAACCGTATAGAAGTGTGATTGCGAATTTCGTCCCAGGCAATTTCGGTGTGTTCTGGCGGAACCCCTGGCAGCCTCTCGCGGAAGCATGAGGTTCCGCGGAACATCGGTTGAAAAACACTGCTATTGACCATTGGTTCTCAATCTTTTATGGTTTCTGGAACCTTCCAAAGACTCTCAACACTTTTGGCCCCCTGCTCGTAAATAGGGTTTTGCAACATCACGAAAGAGTTATTTAGTAAAGGCAGGTGCTCGCGGCGCCAGGGGGCCGAAGGCCTCGGTTGCGAAACTCTGCCACAGACCATGCCGCGGTAGGCTCGGCCGACCAAATCACGAAAACAACCTTACTGACCTGTTGGGTAAAGAAAAACGGAGGAAAGTTCCTGTTGATTTTCATAGTGAGAACAAAACGTTGTTGCGTTCGTCGGAATGTTACTGTCACGCTCGCTGCAATTACCAAGTGGAACAAAATCTCGTACCTTAAAATAAATATGACACCATTCGTTGTTTTGAATCAACTGTACGTATTAAATTGCTATTTGTTTTGATCTCTGTTACAAGAATCATAGGCGTCGGAAGTTTTTTTCCAGGGGCAGGCCACTAGTGGATTTTTACAGAAGTTTTTGTAGGGAGAGCCACAAGTGGTGAAATTTAGTATTTCCCACTCGAAACTAAGAAAACAACCTTCTTCACTGAAATTTTCAAAATAAAGGGGGGCTTGGACCCCCTGCCCCCCCTTCCAACGCCTACGACAAGGATAGAAGAGAAATTTTGCTCTTATAGTCTGAAAGTCAGGCAGTTAATGAATGTGCGTGGAAAAACTACAGAAAATGGTACTTGCTTTGAGAAAAGTCTGAAGCTATCTATGGCAAAGGATAAGTGCCTGAGCACTCCAGTCATCAAGAGACCAAACTTCACGTCACGAAAGAGTCACCAGGAAAGATGAGGACACTACGTTGGGACTAGGTTCAGCTGCAGGAGCTGACAGACTGCATAAACATTTCCCACCTGACTATCGGTTCTCAATTCCTAGACTGAATGCTATGAATAGCAAAGGAGCTTCCTCTGCCAATAAACGAAACCATTCATCCATATCTGGAGTCTTTCCATGCTTTACCAGTCTGGGCCTGAGTTGACTTGGGAAAAATGATGGCAGAAGGGATATCAATTTCCCTAAACTGGCGAACTCCGGAAATGCGACTCCACCACCGATTGCACTGTTCGTCTTGACCAGGCCCATTTGGTAAGTAAAGTAGTGGCTTTGAACTCCTTGAAAGCATTATTGCGAATTTGCATTGCACCGAAAGGTACGTTATCGTCTAACACAATTTATATTTGCATGGAATTTGTTTGTTAAAGGTTTCACAGCAATCTACTGTACTTTGTCCTATATTTTCCGAATATCGTCATCTTGCGGAACTCTGGACAAAACGTTGGTTGTTTCATGAAGCTCAGGTGTATTCATGCATTTCTGTGACTCAAGCCATTAAGTAGCAGAAATGTAATAAAAAGAGCAAAGCGTACCTGGGAAGAAAACTTTATTGCATACTAATAAATATAAAATGAACAAAGCAGCTAACAAATTAGAAGTTCTGCAGATTGCTTGGAACTACATGCGTGGGACACAAAGGTTTAAAGAAAGACTTCAAGGTTTGACTGCTCAGTAAGCCCTATTTCTAGTATAAACCAGTTTGAAACTGGAGGCATTTCAAAATGAAGGAAATGATGTGAAACAATGCAATAACTTCAACATCAGACAAGTGTTAGCAACAAAGCATAACATCCACGAAAACAAAAAAAGGGTGAAAAACATGGCTGTGTACAGGGACGGTGGGGTGAACGCTAGGATGGGTGACCGGTACTACCAAAAGAAAAGGCGTTATACGCAAGCTTTGAGAAAAATGAAACAAACAAAAGAACAGAAAATCCACTGGCATATTGGCAAGAGAAAAAGATACTTTGCATTGTTTTCCAAATGAAAAGCATGAAACAGACTTCAAGTTGTCAGGTGTTTCAGACCAAACGTTGGGAACAAAGCAGATCTATAGATGTGTTCATTCTGGGTAAATGATATTTTTGTGAAGAACCAAGCCTTACTTGATGATTGTGTACTAATACAATCTTTCAAAAGTAATTTTTCAAATGTTCAGGATGTCCACAGTCATCGAGAATGTAAGTAAATCAGGAACTTTCAGAATTCGGAACTTATAATACTGTATAGAATATCCTGCCCGTTTTCTTTAAAATTAAAGGCTTTTACACTCTATTCTGTATTCTAATTAGAGGAGGTAAAGTCGTTATATTGTCTCTCTCATAATTAAGTAGTGGGTAAGTAAGATAAGAATAAAAATGAGAAAAAGAGACAAATTATAGCCTTGAAACATTGGTTCAAGAGTTGGAAAGTACTTTTCATTTAAGAGAAACTATTTGCAAAAATAAATTTTTTGACAAAAATGTACATCACAAATAAACCGCTTAATTTAACTTCAACACCTTTCAACTTCTCCAAATCTATTGTGGATCTGCTTGCGTGTTACTAGAACAAGACAACATGCACCCAAGAAAATATTGTTGCGTTTCACCTGTTTTCCGTAACTGCGGCCTGGTGTTGCTGCAACGTTCCGAACTACCGTGCGTTGTACTGTTCTTTGGCAATAAAATGTGCACAGAGAGTTATCCGACGCACCAGAATTTGCGCAAATATAGCAGCGAGAATTTTCAAGTATGTGTTTTGGGGTCAGTTTCAGAAGTTATCCATATTGGTTTCAAACAAAAAGATAACTCAGACAAATTTTGAAGTTCCACATATCAGAGTACAAATTTTGTACCTGTAGGTCATGCAGATTTTTCATTTAGTTACTTACTTTCCAGAAGTTGTTTATTTGTTTTTAAGCAAAGGCGAGGAGGAATAGACTTCTGATCATGCTGTTCTTCACTGTCGAAACCATCGACCTCTCTATGAAGTGCATGGCCTGATGGTTCTGGATGACGTGACAATCTAATGGCTGCTTAACACTTGCCCTGAGATCAAGTGAGGCCTAGCAGTGGATTACACAAGAATTGGCTCAAGTGATCAAAACGACCAAATGACAAGCAAAACATGAAGATGCATGAGTGAGTTTCATCTAAGACTATTTTCACTGTGTGACATCAACGGCAGCTTCTACCCTGGTTTACAATTTAGCAAAAAAGTAGCGTAAGGTTTATAAACTTGTGAAACTCTACATCAAGTCCAAATCGAACTCTTCAGATCAAGGCAGTGCGCCACACTCACCACGTCACTGGTCAATGTGAACGAAACAAACATGGGCATCTTGTTTATTAAATCATAACCATTCACGTAATCTCGACGAATCATAGTGCAAGCTGAAGTCGAACGACGGGGTATTCCATTTATGTCAAGGAGCAGTCCAGGCTGACCATAAAGCATGTGAAGTACTTTAGAAGCTTTCTCTGAAAAATGGACAATCCTTTAGTTTTTTAAAGGATGTTTGCTTTCATTCAATCTGAAGCATGTCATGCATGACAATGGAATAGTAAGCATTTTCAAAATTATATTGTATAATTTCTGCAGACTGCACTCCTTTATTTTTCTTAACCTTGCTGCAGACTCAAAGTAGCTGTGATTGCAGTGTGAAACTTAGGTGCATGATTTGAATTAGCACTAAGTCAAATCAATGCTTACCAGATTGTCCATTATGTATTGAAGAAAACCTTTGTTTTTGTCTGTTTTGCAGTAAAAACATTGAACGAGCGTTGCTAGGCTGTTTGGTTTGCACACCGCAATTGAAAAAGCATTTTTTCCGACACTTTTGCCCAATCAGCGAGAGCAGTGTTGCAGTTGACTGCATCACCTTGAATTATTGAGGCAAGCACAAGAGAAAGATGGTAATTCTGGGCATTAAACTAACGGGAAAGCAAACAGCAGCAATAGAGCGCCCTCACTGAGTTCACTCTACTACTACTAGGTTGCACTATCATATCATTATACAGGGATAAGAGAATTACGATAATTCGCTTGTGGTGACTGTCACAGTGACTTGTTACTCATGGGCACCATCTAATGGTGACCATTTTTTTACATGTGGCGCCATCTTCCGGCCGCCACAGCAAATATGCGAAATTTTACTCAGAAAACAAACAATAACCTTTTTATTGACATACTTTACCTTCCTCAGTTGTGAGAATCGTTTGTTTCTCTGCGTACTGTGATGGATCCTGAATCAAACAAGAACTCATAATGGCAACTTACACGTTTTAAATAAACCGCAATTGAAATTAAACCATTGTAATGCATTGATTCTCAATTCCTTCTTGAAAATGATACCAATTTTCTGAACTCGAGATAATCCATAAGATTACGTTTGAGTTCTTTGCCATGCTCAATGAAGCTTGCTTGCGGTGAATTCTACAAGACAGTTATGGCAAGGCAAGAAAAGATCATACAAATATGTTTGGAAAGTTTGCACATGGCTCTGTCAGGGCAGTATATTTTTGCGATTGCCTTTTTTTCGGAAGACTTAGTGACAAAATCTTGACAACACAAAAATAACGGTATTATTTTTAAAAAGCAATATTTTTGCTCGACTGATATTGCTGCAATATTGTTGTTTCGCTGCACATAAATAAATATGTAAAAAACAAACATTAAGAATGTATTTCCAGGGGCAAAGCTTAATAGTGTCAGTTTATGAAAAAGTTACAGCAAAACTATACCACTTTCACATTTTTGCAAAACCGTAAATAGTTGCTAGCATAACGTTTTAATTGGCTCCACATGTTTGCCTAACTAATCCTTCCAGTTATTGCGAAAGTGCAATAATCTGATTTGCCAATCCTAGGAGTGTTAAAGGAAATGAAAATTCTTGGCTTGATCACTGTCAGAATATATTCTTCAGTTTTGTGTTTCGAGATTTGATAATGAAAAATGTGATAAGGAATACATGGGATAGTGCAAATGTTTGAAAAAAAGTGATTACTGACAGTGTGGGTGTTGCGAAATATGCGAGTAAATAAATACCACAAAACATCATTTACCAAATTACATCATTTTTACATGGCGTCATTTACCGTATGTTATCATCGCTATATGACTTTACTCATGTATTTTTTGTCATTTTAGATTTTTCATGTTTTCCTTCTAATTAAAAAATACCGATAATTAATTAGCCAAGTCCCTAGGGACTCATTAGGGGATTAATTAAATTGTTGTTTTTAGAACATAACTTTCGAACCAAAAATGCTACAAAGCAAACCAAGGGCTCTAAAGTTGCGGATTTTCGTCTAGTTTTTTCAAAAACAAGAAACAAAACTTCCCTCTTTATAGGGTTGGGACCCAGGGTCCGATGACGTAATCCAAAAAAACCTAAACCAGCCCGATTATGACGTCACCCACAACACCTCAAATCCAAAACTTCCCATTTTTTTAATCGAAACTGCAAGACTTCCGCATCGTTGGAGGGTTTGGACAGCTCTCTAGCTCAATCGCCTGGCGAGTTATGTTGGGGCCAATTGTTGCAAGAAAAGTGGCGAAAGCGGTCTTAAAGAGTTTTAATGGGTACAAGTATTTGCAGATTCTATGCTATAACTCAAGCAGAAAGTCTTGAAAAGCATATATTTATGCTTAAAAGTGCAGCAAATGAGTTCCATAATGTAATACAATCTTTCGACTTATTTCAGCATCGCAAAAACATCGCGGTTTTGATCTTTGTGTCCGTATAGGTTGTTCACAGCGTTTGATTTATAAAAACACTCTGGCAAGCACATACCTTGCACGGCGTACATCCCAAATTTTCATTCCTCGCTGCTTGATAATAGCAGGTCTCCGAAATAATTTTTGTTGGCTCAGCGGCCAGTGGCTTGGGTTCTTTCATGATGTGATGTAATGAGCCTTGTGTTCCATTATTAGGAGCAGCTTTAAGCTTCAATAACTCTGCAAGGACGAAACACAAGCAAACTCTTGCCAAACACGTTTTTTGGTACAGAAGTGGTGTTAAAACATGTAGTTTGAGTTCTCAGCAATATCCTTATGTCCAAACAGGTGTTTTATGACATGATAGACTGCTTGTTTAAATTCTCTTTGCTTCGCTTGATGAGTCCCATTATCTTAAAGGTTTCCCTGAGCTGAGGATGATTAAAAAAACAAGTTCTCTAAAACGCACAAAATAATCTTTTATAAACGCATGTTTTGGAAACGTTTCAAAACTAGTACGAATCAAACTTCATTCACCTGAAAAACTTAAATGATTTCTCTCTCGAGTCGATTTATATAAACGCACTTACCAACCATCAGATTGTAAACTTCAATATTTTCAAAGGGCTCTGTTGTATTAAATGATCGCTTGAAACCTGGACCGTGAGCGGCAAACAACGCCTGGAATAAAATATATTTTGCAAACTTTGAATACAACCTTTGCAGTTGTTTTGATACTTCACAAAGATATGTATCGTAAACTCTGAAACAATCTCCAAAAACAACTTAACTAACATGCATGTTTCTGAGGTTGGCGTCATATCCGTGGTTTCCACCATCGCACCACTTGTATGATCCTTTTTTTCTACATGGAAAATCAAATAACATAATACAACTTAGCCAGGGCACCAAGCGTCCTGAACAACGAAACCAACATCCTTTGTATTCCAAGCGAAATCTCAAATTGCCAGTATCTACGGTTAAAAATATCTCTGCATAGCACGACGTACCAAAATTCCAGCCGTAGCCAATGCACAGCAGAACTGATAAGCATTCAAGCAGACAGAAGCTGAATGATATATTCAACGCTTTAAAAAAATGAAATACAAAAAACGCGATTAAACCGTTTCATGAAAAATTGCGCCGCAGAATGCCGACTATGTCACTTGCTGATGCAATTGCTCAAAAAATCAGGGCTGCGGAACCGGAGCCTGAAGCCGGAGCCGGAGCTCAAATTAAAGATCAGGAGCTGGAGCTAAGTTCAAATTCAGGACCGGAGCCGGAGCTATGCCATTTAAGTGGTAGCTCCGAATTCTTTCCTAGTTTAACACTTTTGCCAACAAGGTTCACTTTACCTAAAACAATGCACTTTAAAGCACACTAAACGTAGCTGTTACGAGTTGCGACACCAAACTGCAACCGATAACCATGGATCCGCAACCCTTTGATGCTTTAATTTAATCATCGCTAAGGCTGTGACACTGTAGCTGGCAGGCGCGGTGTTACTTGTTGAACAATGGTTCTCAAACATTGTTCTAAGAGCCGCATGCAACTGCCAAGCATCCTTTGTGTGGCTCTTCACAGTCTTTCAGTAACACCTTTAATATTTTGTGTAGCAGACTTCGTTAGTGCAATAAAACAAAACGTGCCAAATAGTGCCACTCTCTAACAAAATCGTGCTTATGGATTTGATTCACTTCAGCGAATTGATCGAGAATCACTGTTGTAGAAGTAAGAAAAACGTTAACTACCACAACATCTTACTTTCGATAGTCAGAATGACCAAACCCCGCCTCTAGTAGTGTAGCGATATGAAAAGAACTGGGCTATAATTAGTAGGTACATAATATAATATCCATAGCTTTTGTAGCTGTGTAATCATGCTGTTAGTAGGAAGTATATTTAAGATATAATACCATTGCAGATTTAAGCGTGAAACGCACGGCACGCCACGGCACGCGTGCCGTGAAACGCACGGCACGCCATTGTAAAGTAGGAATTTTTACTAGAAACCATTAGGCTTACTAGCAAGATTTACTAGATTACTGGCAAAATTCACAAGTAAACATTACGTTTGCAAGCAGTAGCATAACACGAAAGTTATAAATAATTGGTAGTGAACTAGCATTGCTTTGCATAGCAGTACATCATGAGGGTATAAAAAAGCAATGTAAACAAATGTGTGATGTTTTCATTTGTGGTAAAAATTGTATGTTTTCAGCCCGGTAAACAGTCTTATTTTCTCCTAAGCTTTGTAGGTTAAATTGTGCTTTACTTTGTGATTCGTCGCTGCTTATTATTAGTGCAAAAGATACGAAATCAGAAGATTTCAGCTGTTTTAAAGAAGTCCAAGGTGAATTTCGAGCTAGAAGTCATAGTATTTCTTATAAAAAAGTGTTTTTAAAAACAAATCTTCGCATTTGTGGTAATGCACATGTGTGCATGTTAGAAAGAACACACGAGAGAGGTAATCGACTATGTGTTTTGCGCTCTTTGCATGGTTTGCGTGGGCAGTGCTGTTAGCTGGATCGCCTAGACTGCAACAGGCAAAAGCATGTAACGAGTGAAAAACACTTGGTCAATTGCAACTGGTCTGTGTTCAAATGCTCGGGCACAAATGTAGTTTTCCAAATAACCGTTTTCTTGATTCTGTTCGTAAGAAATAACCAAACGTCCTCAGGCATTGACGGCAGAACCAGCAACCGCTTTTCCAGAAATTGTTTATATTACCGTTATCTTGTTTTACGTTTCTGCAAGTAACTCTTCTCTGAATCGTCTAAACCTGTGATTGTTGTTTTTTGGCTGATTTCCTCATGGTAAGAGCGCTGCTGGTAAAAAAATACCAGATTAAATTACTAAAAAATGTTTGGTATATTAACTTAGTTTTGTGTAGCCTACTTCATATACTTCATTTTCGTTTCAATTTCAGGCACACCAAGGCAATTTAAATCTTAATGTGTGAAAACGAACATAAGCCGGAGCTGGACCCGGAGCCATAAAAAAGAGAGCTCCGGAGCCGGAGACACAGTCATGAAAACCATCAGCTCCGAAGCCGGAGCCATGTTCATGAATAAAGGAACTCCGGGGCCGGAGTTGTGTCATTTTTACGACGGCTCTGCAGCCCTGCAAAAAAACATCGCTATATCTCTTGAACCAAACAACTAGTATTGCAGTGTATGAACCGGTGCTGCTGAGCCGGAGTCCCGGAGCCGGCCATTTTCGGTGGAACCGGGACCGGAGCTGCTTTTAAAATTTAGCTTACTAGTCAAATATTGCAATGATTAGAGTAAAACTGTAAGACCTTGAATGCACCATGTACATGTTTCAATTTGTACATTTTTAAGTGAAGGTAAAAGAAAATATCAAACCTTTCTTAAAAAAGATCTGACTAACATTTATGTTACTGCATGCACTTGATTTGCTGCTAGCCGGCTTGTAAATTGTCAGTAGTTTCAAAATAGCCTTGAACTTATTAAAAACTTGATGTAAATAATGCATAATACTTTAATTTTTTTATGTGCAAGGTAGCGTACATTTCAAGTTTGATTTTAACTTTTTTTGAAACATTTTTTATGTCTGTTTTTTTTTGTCATTTTCTGGGTTTTGTTCAAGGTAAATTCTGAGGTTTTCTTCATAACAGAGTGACAACACTGGTCACAATCGGCGAGCAGAAGATCAGCTCGAAGTCAGATTTTTTAAAAGAATTTTTACCGACTCCGGCTACTCAAGACCAAACTCCTTCCAACTTCGACTACGCAGGCCTGGCAGTGGTAGCAGTGTTTAAGACTAGTTCAAAATATGTTGGAATAACACGCTCACTTGCTACAAGGACACTAGGAATACCGAAATTGTTGAAGAGTATTAACAAAGCACAGCCGGAGTGGAACCATGTTATAAAAAACACAGCTCCGGAGCCATGCTTAAGGTGATTTCACACAGAATCCGGTTACGGCTTACGAACCGGCTTGTGGCCTACGGCAGTCTTCACATATGCTCCGTTGGCAGTATCCGGCTGAATTTTCTCGGTTTCGAACGGCTTACGGCTACTTAAAATTGTTTTATGTAAGTCGGATTGCTGGTGTTGTCGGTGATGGTGTTCTTGCTGCATGCGGGAAGACTGCCGTTGGCCATAAGCCGGATCGTAAGCCACAACCGGATTCTGTGTGAAGCCACCTTTACGAAAACAGAGAGCTCCCGAGCCGGATCAGGAGACATTTCATTTTTACAAGAGCTGCGCAGTCCTGGTAAGAACAGAAGCAAATATCGAAAAAAGCTTCAAGATTATAGATGCAATATGTTAAATATTCATGGCTCAATAATGTTTTTAATGCAAGCACGCACTGACATCTAGTTAGTTATCAGTTAGTTTGAACCTTACAAAAATCTAATTGGTGTATGATCGGTATTATTATCATGCGAAGAAACTATGATGGTAAAAAGCGGTTGGGGCTTGTAGGTGATTCAATGCACATTTTTCGTTTTGGGTCATTTCCGATGACACAATTTCTTCCGAAGAGCAAAATGCACAAGAAAGTCAAGAAGCAGGTGCAATCACTACCACTGACATCACGATAAATTTCGCGTTGTGGTAAACAGTCGTTGATTGTTGCAAAAGAAAGGCATGGCAATGAGTTGATGTCAGTCAGTCTGACACTGCTATATTAGTGTTGTACGTTTGTGTTTTTGCATATACTGAGTTATTTCTTGAGTGAGCAAAGTCCAGTGAGTTATTTTTGTTTCTTGGGGATATTCGTCTCGTGTGATTTCCACCGCCCGGTCGGCGCAATTTCTCTTCATCCACGCTTTCTTACATCGTGTTTGTTTTGTGTAGATGCATGAATTTTAGTTAATTTAACAGACGAAGTTAGTCAATATTGTAATAAAATTAGAAAAATTATACCAGCTCAAAGCTTGCCGTAATTGCGGCGGTTGCAAGATAAATGTTCTAACTACAAACAAAAAGCACAGCTCTGTTGAAAACCTTGCACGTGTGGCTTGATATTCGAAATATCATTTTAAAGAAGCGTACAATATCTACGAACAAACTAGCTTTCTACGTACGACAAACGGCTTTATTAAAACAGTGCTCTTTTTCTTGATTAGTTTAATCTGTAAAAAAAGTTGAAACAGATGTAGCACAACCTTTTCATCGTTTCCACTATGTGCTTTATATTCTGGCGTTTCCTGATATTTGAGGTGCACGACATGACACGAGTATATATCGCGTCAGGATTTAAAAACACTCACCCTTCAACCAGCCAGTTATCATTCACAAGCAGTTGAACGTCTTCGATTCGATCGTTGAAAGCGTAATGAAGTCGTTTCGGGAAATCCTTGCTTTTCAGGAATGACTGCAGTAAACATTAAAACTTTCCAATCGATCATAATCATTTGAATTTGAGTTTTTCTCTCAACAACTGAAATGTTTCCTAATATACTCTCCTGATTATAGATAAAAGCTCTAGGTTTTCTGAACGTTTTCAAGGAATTAGCTGATTGTTTTCTGTTTTTATCTTCGCGACGATTCAACCTGCACGTATCTATATTCAAGTAAGTACTCTCCACAATGGGGAATCGATCGGCTGTTTTTTCTATTTGAAACAAGCTTTCAAGAGTGGCGATGCGTAGTGTTACATGAAATAAATCGAATTCTTTTTAAAAGAGTTACCAATCGATTCCTTGCATACCCCCATTGTGGAAAGCACTTGTTCTTTCTGACTGTCTGAAGAAAGATTGTCCAGCTGCGGAGCAGTACAAATTCCAAAACCATTTTCAGCAAAACACAAAGTTTTTCAACCTGGTTATAATCTCATAGTAGTTTCTAGGGTTACCTGGAATAAATCCAGTCGTTTGGCCTTATCGTTTTGCAGCTTTGTAAAGCTACAGCAGACAATGGATCGTAATGTGAGAAAACATTTGCTGTTTATAGTTTGATATCGTGGCCAGAGCGAAGAACGCATTACGTGCAACAATCAACGCGTAACGTACTTTCCAGTGCGTTGCATTTTTCTGGCAACGCAACGCTTCGTTAATCTGATTTGCGTCAAACAGAGGCCATAGAACTTGATTAGTACTCTTCCCTATCCTTCCAGCAGTTCCACCCAGAAAATAGAAATTGTCGGTATCCACTCCAAAATCCTCCACGCTCGTCTTTCGATCACAAGAGATGGGAGCCATTCCTAAAACAAATACAAGCTTTACATCATTTAGAGTCCAGTGATTCTCAACCCAAATCCACCTGTCCCACTAAGGGAAAATGTTCAACTTCGTGAGATGACATTTGCCCAAGGCAGACATTGGGGAAGAAAACGAAAGGAAGATATCATTTTCTGCCCTCTCATAGTCTGATATTGCTGGAAATTCTGATTAGTTTCGCGTAGCCTGCGTTCTAGCACCTAACATTTACTGCAATCATTACGGGGCATTCTGAACTTGGCTGCATTTCTGGTTTTTTTAACATGCTGTAGGAGTTCTAATACCAAGCAATTAATTATTGCGATGAAGCAGTGCTAAAATTTTAAAGAGATGGATAACATGCACTTGTTGGTATGCTGTGTTAAAGATTTACGCTGTAGACTCCAGTGTTTCAGTAAGATCATTACTGATTAGTTTGAGATGGGAAGACAAATTCACAAAGTTCATTATTAGCTTGTTGGAAGAACATAGATTTGAAGGTAAAGAGGTAAAGACTCTGCTTATAATAACTTTTGGTTATGGAAGCAAAGTACTGTAGATCTACCATTAAACTTTTTCAACAGACTATTTTTATCTTTTACTTCTGTCCCGCGATTGTCCAATTTGGGCAAGTATTTCGTCTGTCATAACTCGGCAGAAAATGAAGCTAGAGAGCTGTTGAAACGCTTTGAATATGCGGAAATTCTTGTAGTTTCGATTTTAAAAATGGGAAGCTGTGTGTTTGAACTTTTTAGGGGGTTACATCACATTTGGGGCAAGATGAGCGGTTTTTGCATGACATCATCGGGCCCTGGTCCACAAATTCAAGCCTAGGCGAAAATCCGCATCTTCAGTGCCTTTCGTTGGCTTTCTAGCGTTTGTGGTTAGCACGGTATGTGAAAAAAACAACAAAATAATTAAATAATCTCTTCGAAAACTAATTAAATAATTATCGATTTCTTGATGAGATATAATTGCTTAGTTTTAGTGAATGCAATTTTGGCAGTGGCTTATTTCTCAGGTTCTACTTGCCACAGCCTCTGTTTTGAATGATTCATTTAAGTCTTGCGTTAGCTTGTTTCCTTGCCCTTTTCTACCCCTCAACATTTCACCCGTAAGTATTGGTTCAATATTTCATGGCTGCAGGTACGTAGAGTAACGTGAAGTCGATTACTGTTAAAAACGTTCGCTGATTGATTTTCACTGCGTCGTCACTTTTGTGGAGACTGTTTACTAGAAAACTGTTGCAAATGTTCTTATTCATCAACAACAATTGAGTTCTTACCGTGGTCAGCAACTACGATTATATTGACGCAATTCTCAAGCTTTCTCAACCTGAGGCCGTTCATAAGAATTCCAATAGCCTCGTCAGCTTTTGATAAAGAGTAGTTGGTGACGTTACCTTCTGGTCCAAACCTATGTCCAGCGGTGTCGACAATGCTCAAGTATAAGGTAATGAAGGATGGCCTGCCATGCAACAAAGTTGGTATTGAAACAACATTCTGAAAAGGGTGACATGCAAAGATAACATTGTCCCCTCACAACTGTATAGATCTCCACCCATTTTACAAAACTGATAATTTGCACATCCATGTCGGTCCAGGTGGAACTAACGACTATGCAAGGTATTTTTACATTGCTTCTCAAGACCAAAAATAACAGAACTTTCGGAGTTGAACATTTTGAGTACCCACACGCTCTAGACACTAAATCAAAATTCATATTGAAAAGATCTCTCAAAAGAGTTCAAAACTTCAAATTTTAAAAGTTTCAATGTGAGTTGATAAAAAACACTTTTTAGTTACATTCAGATTATCGTCTTTTGGTCATCATCGACATCCAACGCAGGCTGCAGTACCTTTCACTTTCAGGCAGATCAAGCCAATCAAGTGCCTTGTACATTCTTTCCTCATTATCCACAGATCCGTTGTATTTATGGAAATAGTCCGGATATCTTGTGATATTGACATCAGATCCAGGCCAAAAATAAGTTGCACTTTTCAAACCTTGATTGCTGACCGTTACCCAAATCTGACAATTTCAAGACCATTCTTGCATTTAATCAACACGAAGAATGCTCAGTGAAATGCAGTGTATAAATACTTACAGGCTCGCCACCCCACCATCGCGGATTGAAGGACTCTTTGCGACCGAGGCGAAATTCTTTGTTGTAATCGAAATCGTACATTTTATTGTCAACTATGCCATGACTTTCCGGATACAGACCCTAAAAAATGTCTTAATCAGCATTAGCGCTATATTTTCCGCAAAAAGTATTTCATCGGCAAAGTTTATTTCCAGTAGAGTTGCGTATTCTGATAGGTATACAGACTTTTCATCACGCGTGATTTTATCACGCGACAATTAATCACTGAAATTTAAACCAAAGACAGTTAATCACGCAGAAAATTAATCACCCTGACGTTTAATCCCTTAGACTCTTCATCACTAGACAGATCAGCATGCACACATGTACACAATACATATTTTTTCAATTGTATAAAATACATTTCGAACTCTCTCGTGTCATAAATTATTCTGCCATTTACTGCCTTGTACAAAACAAGATTCAAGTTGTGGGTGATCGCATGATGAATGAAGTAGAAAGACTGATTATTTTGACTTATGAGAGAATGTTGCTAGTTTTTGATAGTGCAGTTATAACTGCTTTTAAATCAGCATTTCCAAGTGCAACAGTTACGGGTGGCTATTTTTATTTGACGCAAAGTGTTATGCGAAAAGTTAACGACATTGGAATGAAAAGGACTACGACAAGAATGACAGTTCAAGATTAGATCTTCGCTGCTTACCTGGTTTAGGTATGGTTCCTCCATCCACGTCACTAAGTTTTTTTTATGCTTGTTGACATTTTTTGATACAAGATGACAACATGCACTTTTTCAATGGCTTCACCCTACATTATGGACTTCTACGAAAGGACGTGAAAAAGATATGCACATGCAACTAACACTATTTTAACAAACTATCCTCTATTAAAATGCCAGTGACTTACTGTCACGTGATTAAATGTCACCAAACCAAGTAAGTGATTAATTGTTTGCGTGATTAACAATCTAGTGATTAAATACCAGTGATTACCGTCGCGTGATGAATTGACGCGTCTGAAAAGAGGGAAAAGGAAATATTTCAGCTTTGAGAAAAAATTCAGTTTGAGAACGAACTATCGATTTTAATGACCCCTGGTTCTTCGCAGCCTCCTACTTCCCCATGCATTTATAAATCGGTGTACTTGGAGGTCATCGTAGCATTATATTATAACAACCGTGGTGGCGTCATCCATGCGTGTGACCTTTGGATAATCACACATATAGATGCTTGTGTGTCATCGAAAGCAAATGTGCTAGAGCCATCAAGAGTACAATTTTCTACTGCCTTCAGAGATATTTATCTTCGTGATATTTTTTGTATTTCTGTGTTCCTTGTTGCTGCCATGCATGCTTAAGTCTACTGCGTTGTGCATGAGAGTGCAGATACAACTTTGTGCATTTATCTATTTTTTTCATTTTTAGATGGGTAAATTGATTGCACATTTCGTTCGTTTACAGAATGAAATATTTTTATATTTACTTTATTCAAATATTTCGACAGATTGATTTGAACTATAAAACGCATAGGGTTGAAATATAGTGCAGTTTGAAAATGATTGAAAACGTACGGTAGTTTAATATTGGAGATGAAGGTCCAAAATACTACATGTTAACCAGCATCCTTGCATTTTCAACAAATAGTGTTTTGTTCATATTTTACGGGCCACATTAATACTCTTTTGTAGAAGAACTTTGTGATCAATCAACTCAGTTGCTTGTATTGTTTTTTTGTTTTCTTTACCGTAACTCTCAGCAAGAGACTAAACATTTATTCAATCAATCTGCAATATTGTAAACTAACGTGTTATTCACAAACAATCAGAACATTCTTTAATAGGCAAAGACTTGCCTGTCATTTCAAAGCAGTCAAAAGGTTTTGGTCTACAGGGTGTTTCACAATTGTTGAAACAAAGCGGCAGCTTCTAAAACCTTTATGGATGACCTTATTCATTTTTCTCTTTCCAGATTGTCATAGGGAAATAGTTAACCTTTCTATATATTAAACAAAAAATAGTCTAATGATGCCTTGGTCGATGGAGCAGAAGATCTTTTGTGTAAAGAC
>Ga0210059_1004972_pt1 | contig 21397 bp, 13 predicted proteins | sample Ectturendosymbi2_FD_188042 | JGI IMG/M metagenome (GOLD analysis project Ga0210059, IMG submission 188042) | Ecteinascidia turbinata endosymbiont from Florida, USA - Sample 2 (SPAdes) (version 2) | ecosystem: Host-associated > Tunicates > Ascidians > Unclassified | place: Key West, Florida...
CTTAGCCTTTATATCATAAAAAGTTTCAGGGCATGGGCTTCGGAAGTGGAGGCCAAGGCCGCACCAAGATTTTGAAATTTGACATTTTCCCATCAATTTTTGCAAAAAAAGGTTGTTTTCTTAGTTTCAAGTGGTGAAAATGTAATTTTGCCACTTTTGGCCGCCGCTGCAAAAATATTTTTGCCCCCCCCCTAGAAAATCCACTATTGACCCCTTCTTGGAAAAAATCTCTCCGGCGCTCATGTTTAGGGGTACACGCTCATCTATCGAAATGCTGAAGGGGTACACAGACGGGGAATGTGTGGGAACCCCTGATGTAGAAGATGGCATCGGCACCGAACAAAATGCAACGTTATAGGCGAATTGACGTTACATACGAACCGGTGTAAACGAATTCATCTATATAGAACAGCTTTACAAGGGGTTTCAGGCCCAAGATGGATTAAAATAAAAAGGTAGTTTCGGGGCATACTGTTTATTTTTAGGGCAAATTGTTATTTTCAGGACAAATTTTTTCCGCCCCCCCAGTAAAATGCCTTCCCGTACGCCTATGGTCAGAATAGAGTGAGGTATCATGGGTTCCCGCTGAAGCCTGCGTTGGAAATTAGCACAAGTATCACAAGCAGAAATACTGAGTTCGATACCGGCTGTCATGCGGGGTCAATAAGCAAGCTGTCTGGCTTTGGCCTTGCACTATTCCATTCCAAGATGCGATTCATGAATCAGGTTCAGCATGTGCGACCGGAGGCTTGCAAGGATCAAAATGCGATCAGAGCCAAAAACAATCCCATCAGCTGTATGTAAAATGTCACTGGAGGGCCAATAACTCCGCACATCACCAGCAGTGGCGTAACTGAAGAGGGGGCAAGGGGGCGAGCCGCTCCCCCCTGGCAAGCTAAATGGAAAAACTGGGCCCCCTCTACTTGACATTTTGATATTTAGCATTCTTTAGGTTGTTGTTTTTTTGCGTTTTTCGGGTGTGTTTCGTTTTTTTTAGCTAGTACAGACATCCACGACATCCAGAGGTTATTTGTCATTTCTTAATTTTTTTTCTGAGTTTTGGCAAGTGGGCCCCCTACGGTGACCAGTAGGCCCCCTTCAGCCAAGCTTTTCCCCCCCGGCTTAAACCTCTAGTTACGCCACTGATCACAAGGAACATTTTGAGTTTTAGGCCATCCAGTTAAACAGTATTTTTTAACCCTCTGCATGGCAAGGTCCTTCTAAGTAGCTTGACGAATGTAGGCCCAGTTCACAGGGCCTAGCCTACTGGAAGTTGCTGTATGAATGAGTGTATAACGAAGGATAGTGTTGCGATCGGAACCCCGAGCAGCATGTGCGCAAAGCTTCGCACCGTGGCAGCAAGCAACAATAGAGATCATGCGCCGCAATCTCTCTTTCTATTGCTGGCTCGCGCTACATATATAATGGTGTTATTCTTCACGCACATCCCGTTCGTGGTGAATCACACAATCAACGCCACCGGAGAGGTTGCAACAATAGCTCGTCATCAAGGTTAGAATCCGATGTGCCAGGCAATAAGCACACGAGAGCGTGTCAGCGACATACATAAATTTACCAGCAACATATTGAATCTTCAGGTCATACGGCTGCAATCGTAGCATCAAGCGCTGAAGGCGGGGCGTTGCTTTCTTCAATGGCTTCTTCATGATCGACTCTATAGGCTTGTGATCAGATTCCACAATGATGGCTTCTTTGCCGAAAACATATTGGTGAAAATTTTCCACTGCAAAGACGATTGAAAGCATCTTTTTCTCAATTTGAGTTCATCTCAGCAGCTGACATGGACCGGGATGCATAAGCAATAGGACGACTATCTTGAAGCAGGCAAGCACCCAAACCAGAACACCAGGAATCCGACTGTATGGTGACAGGTTTGCTAGGGTCATAAAAGCCCAGCACTGGTGCATGTACCAACGCGTTCATTATCTCTAATAATGCTTGGTCGTGTGATGCAGTCCACTTCCAACCGCTTCCTTTCTTTAGGAGAGTCCGCAGGGGAGCAGTGATGGTAGAATCGTTGGGAATGTACTGCGACAGATATTTGGTCATGCCTAGTAAGCATTGGAGAGAGGGGACATCGTGGGGTGGTGGCATGTTGGTGATAGCCTGAACCTTGTGAGGGTCAGGTTTCAAGCCTTGCGCAGACACAGTGTGTCCCATGTATTGAAAAGAATCAGTTTTGAACTGCATTTTGTCTATATTGAAGCGCACTCCTTTCTCTCGTGCTCGCGTCAAAACGAGTCTCATGATGTGGTCATGTTCATGAGGATCCGCTGCGGCAATGATGAGGTCATCTGCGATGACGTGTACCCCTGAAATGTCACCAAAGGTTTCTTCACTGCGCTTCTGCATAATTTCACTAGCCGAAGAAAGACCAAAGGGCATGTGCAAGAACCGTTTTCTTCCCCAAAGAGTATGAAAGATAGTGAGGTACAGTGGCGTACGCAGAAAATTTTCATGGGGGGGTTCATTCAGTGGCATATGTTGGTAATTTGTATTTGGTGTGTGCTGTTTGTGACGTCACAATGTAACGTCATATTCACGTTTAAACCAACGTTTTGGCGAAGTTTGTTGACATAATACGCATATTCTTCTACACGCACTCCCCTTATTTTATGTGTCAGTGTACTGAATATAAACTATCAGCACGCCAAGTTAGGATTTCGGAGGAAAACACAATAACGCTACGACACAGCAGTTCATAACTGCAGAAATATCAGGCTGCGCGTTAAAACAGGGGAAGAAAACACACTCATCACTGCGTCAGAGTAATTTACAACTGCAGAATCAGGCTGCGATGAAGTCTCGACGAATACAAGCAGTCGAGCATAGAAAGTGTGCGGCTGGACTGGCTTGTGCACTCCCCGGTTTGCAAGATCAAAACTACACAAGAATTAAGAATGCGCATAAAGTACACAAGACAACATTCGTTTTATTGTTATGTATAGTAGTCCAGCAAGTTTTGGTTTTCCTTTTTCCCTGCTGAGACATTACCAAATGCCTGAATGCTTCTATGTTAAAACCATATGTTTTTAGGCTCGTGCAACAGTCATATGATGCTACAGAAATTGATGATGTAGCCAATGCGGTCAGCGCTTGCGCTAATCAGCCTTAGCAGACAAAATAAAGACAATTGTTTCGGATGAAGTGAACTATCGCGGAGCACAATCTTAAACATGCGTAATGGACGGAGGGTCTGCAGAGAGTGGTGAGGTGGTGTCTGGACGCAGACGATCACCCAGATTCCCATCAAAACCTAATTATTACTTTTCAGCCCATTTACAATGTTCCTCGAAATTTGCATGCAAGTTTATTCTGTGGTAGTTGGATTTTGCCGACAAATTAACAAGCAAAAAGTATGCAAAAACAGATAATCTCCTTTGCGCAGGTATTAAAGCTTTTGTGAAATATCAAGCTCAAGGGGGGGCTTGACCCCAACCCCCGCCCCTTGCGTACGCCCTTGGTGAGGTATGACGAGGAATCATTCAGACGAACATGCCAAAATGCACTCTGCATATAAATGACAGTGAAAAACGATTTGCCACTGAGTTGCGCTTGAACATCTGATGGGTTTGGAATGGCATGTCGTTCGCGAATAATGGCTCGATTCAATGGGCGGGGTCTAAGCAAATGCGCAGAGACTTGTCCTTCTTTTGCACAAGGACCAAATTGTTAACCAACTCAGTAGGACAGTAAACATCAGCAATAATACCATTTTGGGTAAGTTCGGCAAGCACTTCTTTTAGCCGGGCTGGACAGCGCAAGGTATTTTCCGTGGCGACTGAATGACACTAACAGCGCCTTCTTCTAGTTGTATATGGTATTCCTTGGCACAAACACCTACGCCACGAAACACGTCAGCAAAATCACGAAAATGCAGTCAAGAGTGAGGGCCATAGCAACATTGCATACGTCAATAGTTTGCAGAAGACCAAGCGTTAAGCAGGCATGCGCACCAAGCCGATGAACAGAAATCACCTCTGTAACAAAAACACGAGCTCAACAATATTATCTTGCAATGTAAGACACTTGACTTTTGTCTTTCCTAAAGGATTAACAATATGATTGCCAAAGGCGTGCAACTTAACATTAGATGGCTGCAGAGGCGACAAAGACATTTGCTGAAATTGCTTCAAAGGTAAGATAGACACTTGAGCACCTGTGTATAACTTAATGCACAGCACTGAATGAGGGGCGAGAACGGTTATCGACCATAGTAACCTTACGCGTGAGAACTAATGTCTCATGCATCTTGTTGTGCGAATGATCGACCGAGGATACGAGAAATGATGCAACCTCAGCAAAATCTACAGACTGAATGTGGTCAGCAGCTTGACGTTTAGCTTGCAGACCAGAGCAAAGTGGTTGTGGCGCCCACAGTTATCGCAGGTTTTTCCATAAACTGGACATTTGCGGGGAGGGTGGCGAAGACTGCAGTATGAACAATTAAAATTTGCCTGTCCGGTGTGAGGCTGCTGCGAGCCAGTGGTGGATTTGCTTTTACAGCGTCGATCGTAGGCGTAGAGGAAATACTTGACATGGCTCGTGCCTGCGTTTTTGTCAGTTCAGCAGTGTACGACAAATTTCAATGCAGCGATCAAGAGTCAATTCGCTACCTTTGTGCATAAGTTTCTCACGCAAGAGTTCATCATCAATGTTAAACACAATCATATCCCTCAGCATACGATCATCTGTAGGCTGATGAGCATAGTTGCATCCTTTGAGTATCACGCGTACGTCTTTTAATCCACGATTCAAGAGACTCACCTGGAATACGCTGACGATGTAGCAAGCGATAGATCTCAAAAAGTTCATTCTGCATACGTTCACAGTAAACAGCAAATTTTTTAAAAACATGCTTATAATTGTCTTTCTCATCATCACCATGAAAAGTGAAGGTTGCGAAAATATCGGTGGCAGCAGGGCCAGCACAATGCAATAAAGTGGCAACCTGAACATCCTTGGACTGATTCTTAAGATTAGTGGCAACAAAATAATTCTCGAAGGCAGCTTTCCAGGAGCGCAACATCTCCGCCAACATTTGAGGCGGAAAAATTCGTCTGACCAGGCGGAGCAACATTCGTCATGGCAGCAGCTACAGCTAAACAAGTAAAATCACTTCTGACACCATGTAAAACTTCTTACTTGTAATGTGTAGATATTGATCTCCTTGCCCAGCTATGATTGCATCAGATTAGATCATTCATTCATTCATTACTACACAGCAGCACCTACCCTGTACAGAACACGTCCAAAACAAGAAGACAGCGTAAACACCGAGGTCACGTGATGGCCGATATCCACAACAGCTCAGTAGTAATGTTACAGAAGCCATTGCCTACTGATCTTACACTTGGGCAGTGTACATTGGCGTAGTTAGCTGAAACGTAATTACCTCGTGTGATGTAGTATTCTACAGCTGTAGATTACAGAAGTTTAGCAAGTGAGGCTTAAGTTACCAAGAACTTTTCAAGGTGCCTCCACTGTAAAAATGTTTTATGCAAGTCAGTACTTTGAACCGGAACTTGATGGAACATGGTTATTGACAAACGTAAACAAATATTTTGCCAAGCTTTTATTACTTTTTGCACAGAAACCTCCATTTCGACACTGTGATAATGTGCTTAAGATTCATGAACTTTGTGCACACTGCTCCAGCGTCAGTTGCAAAGTAATTAAATCTTTGTTTTTAGGGAAAGTCAATCTTATTTATATAGCCAGATTTTAAGTAAAATCTAATTTTTCTAGGGCAAGCATCTGCAGTAATGTGCCGACACAATAATTATTACCATACTATTATGTACTGTGGCGGCTTGGAGATGGCGCCACATGAAAATAAATGGTCACCGCTAGATGGTACCCATAAGTTACAAGTCACTGTGATAATCACCACAAGCGAGTTATCGCAGTTCACTTATCCCTATATAATGATAGTGCAACCTAGTAGTAGAGTGAACTCGATGGGTGGTCTACTGATCCTATGGTTGCGATCGATAGTCCAATGTAGTGACTAGTGAAAGCAAACAATGAACTCGTCGAGGGAGCTCTATTGCTGCTGGTTGCTTTCCTGTTAGTTGATGCCCCGAATTGCCATCTTTCTCTTGTGCTTGCCTCAGTAGTTCAAGGCGATGCAGTCAACTGCAACAGTACTCTCATCCATATCTCATTTATAGTCGTAATTGAATTTTTACCAAGCGTTGTCTCAGTTTAGCACCAACAATTTTATACACTAGCATAAACTGATTGTGCACAGTAGACACATGATCTTCGCAAACGTTTGTTTCTGATTCTTATGTCGTACACCAAAGTGGTTGGCATCAGTTTTGAAACAAACAAGCGAAAAATCGGCTGTAGTCATGCATGTCCAAACTTTATGACTTGTCTGAGAAAGGCCGTTTACTGCCTTGTTTTTGTATTTTAATTGCGTTATCGTTTCATTTCTATTTTTACTTTGCACTGTTGGCTGATTTATATTGCGTTTGCTCCTTTTTTATTCATTCTACGTCGCCATGTTTGACTTAACTCACATGGTGAAATTCTTTGTTTGGTAATTGGGTGACATTCCAGCTGCGTAATTGAGGCAGTCGTCGTGCCTTTTACTTGAGACTGCCGCTGTGAGCGAGTTCAGATGATTCCGTCGTTTATTCCAAGAAATGATTAGATTATTCCGTCGTCTATTTCAAATCTATCCCTGCTGACGATGAGTACGAATAAACAAGACTGAAAGCAAAGCTGAATTGAGTCACTGAAGAATATGAAGCATGAGTATGGTTTGATTCATCACGAAAGGAAACAAGTACAATGTAATTGAGAAACAGTCGCATAGATCCCGAAAAAGGTTTTCAATTTCAAGCTACACAGGCCAGAAACTTTTGTAAGGATCGCAGTGTTACTGCAAGTTGGCGCGTAAAAAGACAAGACGTTGGTAAAGTGAGTATGAACTGAAGCTATGTTGTGTCGCTTCAGTTTCCAAACTGTCATCATTTTCGTGAATGGTTTCTTGGCAATGTAATATCACAACTACGACAAAAGCACTGCTTGTCAGAGCTGCCTCAGATAATATCCTGGTCATGTCACGAAAGCAGTGGGTTTGTCACTTTGCGTTTTTCCTACGTTATTTCGAGCAGCTTAACGTAGCGCCATAGAAACAAAAGCAATAGCATCGCACGACAAAGAAACGTTTTCCTCGGTAATTTACGTGAAATGCGCCAGGTCTGAGAGTGAACACAACGAGGAGCTGTCTGTACAATAAGATTATCGTGACAGTAAAACGAGCTCAAAATGAGATCATTTCCTGTATTGCAGAAAAGTGACTAGTTTCCGGACGAAGTTGTCAGGCGCGACTGCTTCGAAATCATGAAAAGTGCGTTGTTATCCCAGTTGCATCGTATTTTCATGAGCTGTTTGACAATTCAAGCAAAGAAGCGTTTATTTAGGCTTATGAGCTGTTGATGGTGGCCATTTTTGTTGTAAACCTCTCTTTTCTTGCACAAGTTGTTTTTAGCATTTGGAACATGCCTTTTTAGCTTATGCATTACGTGGTTTCCTCTGCAAAAAAAGCTTTTGACACAAAAGTTTTCCAGTTTCAATACCGCTGTTTTAAGTATCTTATAAATCCGATACAGGGAAGACATAGCACGCGTTATACTCTTTATATGCGATAACATTTTTTACCATCTGCGAGAGAACGGGGAAGTTATGATTAAAATGGCCAAGAGAAGAGGATATTGTCGTGGTGTACATTCGTTACGAAATAGTTTAAAATTGGACAAAAGTAAGCAAGCGTTTTTACAACATCTACGATTACTTTTTAAAAAATCAACAGAAGAGAATTGGAGAAGAAACTAGAAAAGAGAAAAAAGAAAAGAGAGAGACAAAAAGAACTAAACGCTTTAAATTCTATTGTTTTATATTTTAACAAACAATACTTGTTTGTCAGGTACAATCAAAAGCTTTAATACATAACCATTTTTTGGTATGCACTCTGTCATATTTCGTTATTAGTTTATAACATTGCTTTCTACGCTATTTTGTAACTCGGACCCTCAACAAATAAGCTATCGTAAGAATTTCTACCCAAAACGCAAAACGTGTTGTTTGGCATCTTTTCGACAGCAGTTAAGGGGCAAATTGTGTTTGGTGCAACAAGTTTGCCTTTACGTTGCCAAGGAGGAGGGGAGGTATAGAGAGGAGATTTTGCAAGACACAGCCAAGAAACGAAAGATGAAACGAGCGTCTTCTTTTTCTTTATTCTTGCGTCGACATCTAAATTTTATTGTGGCATTAAGTACAGACCAAGGACGAAACTCCATTGTTATTTTTCAGTTGCATCAAAAAGGCCTCGTAAAATTACTTTGTCGCAAGGATATTTGCCTCTTTTTTATCCGTTCAAGGCCATGTCTTCAAGATTCTGCAGTGACAAGACTAAGGAAAAATGTTTTTTATTAGTTCCACTGTCAATGAACACGTCGGCAGCCCAGCATGAAGAAAGCATTGCATTATTTTATGACTACTTTTAGCACTGTTTTGCATCGCGAAATGTTCTAAAACACCTCTCTCATAAGCTTTGTGTTCTTTGGCTTAACCAACGTCACTTCAGCCGAAACAGCCTATTTTCAACCAGCGCTTGTTTGACTAGGTCGGCTATTGATCAGTGAAAGAGGGGAAATGAACTATTAATCAAATGAGCTATCCTATATACAAGATTTGCGTTCACGCTTAGCGACTTGACACATGTTTTTCAGATCGACAGTAAGTGCAGATACTTAAAATTAAATCTACCACTATAGCTGCAGCTTCGACCTAGTTTTGCTATTTGGGCGTTGTTTTATGTAGATTCTGCGCTTTTACCGAGCACGTTTCAGAGACCAGTGCTTCTCCACGAACTGCCCTTTGGAATACCCCAAACGCTTATGCGGTTGGGCCGAAGAAATTAGTACAAACAGTTTTCCAAAGAAATCAGTAAACGAGGTTTTAGATTTGGTTGAAGGGTTACAGGAGAGGTAGTGTAGGGATATATTGTAGGGATAATGCAAGGGAGGTAATGCATGGGAGACAGTGAAGGGGAGAAAATTCGTGGGCAAGGACGGGAGTTCAGGGTGAAGTGATGCACAGGAGGGAAGGCAGGGATTCGTAATCGTCCACCAGCACCAAATTGGGAAATGAAGAAAAATATTCTTCAAGGACCTCTGCAAATAGCGGATCTCGCTTCGTTTTACTTGCTTCATATCGTGTTTGTTGGAAGACTGCCTGTGTGTTCTTGAAGCTGTAAAAGGCTGATTAGATAACTTTTGTTGCCCACCTACTTGTAAGTTTGCTTTCCACTTAATGTCCACTGCACTTATGTCGTGTTTACTTTTGCGAGTTTAACGGTTGTGTTTCCTGATTTGACTTAAGCGAAGCTCGCCATAGCACGACCACACGCGACCTCTACATTATGCCTATACATTTGAAAATAATTACTGTTGGTTCCAGCTTTTATTGACAGACGATAGGAGTGCCTGAGAAAGTTACAAAGAAAAACAAACACGTTGCTTCTTTGGTTCCACCTCAAACGTGTTGATTATACTCCAGCGATGATCACACAAGTGTGTTGTTAGTTTGCGCTAAGTTTCATTTAGCTCAGTGAAAGCTTTCTTCCAACTCAGCCACGTTGCAATGACTATAGGTATCTATCTAAGTGATGTACGTCGATTTAGAGACTTCATAGTCTGTCTGTAGGTTGGCAGCGCAAAAGTTCCTTCTGCCCATCCTTTGTTGTAGGGTCTCTAAGTATTTGCTTTGTAAATGCATTTTTCTAATTTTAAATCTTAAACACGTTTTTTTGGGGTTTTAAAACCTTCTTTCACATGTGAACTTTTAGTGATATCCTACAGCAGTGGTGCTTCAAAATTATCTAGTCCGAAATTTCCATGAAAGGCAATCAGCAGTTATAGCTTTGAGACGCAAGTGTTGCGGCTGTCAATTCCCTACACTACCTATAATATTCCTTGCAAGGGTTCGAGTAAGTCGCATCAACGGCCTTCCAGAGACACCCGTTATTCTTGTCTAATGCTGATTGCCTTTCAACTGCGGATTATTTTTTTAGTATCTCCCAAATTTTTACGTATGTCCAGCAATTATATTGTATGGAAAGTAACATGACATGGGCGATAATTATGCAGCAGGCACTAGCAAAAGTTTGTATACACGAGATGTTATTATTGGGAAGTAAAATTGTGCTTAGTTTTTCAATTCTTAGTAAAAATTCTGGCATCATTCCGTTTTTGTGTTTTTGCAAAATTTTCGTGAAGTTTCGAAAGAGCTAAAAAATTCTAAGTCCAAAACCATGAAAAATTTTGGCATAAAGCATTTGAGCGCAAACCGAAGTGCCCATGGTAAAGCCCCTATTTCCGGAAAAATTTGACACAATTCTGTCCTAAATTTTACAATTTTTATTGTTCCTTGTCAAGGTTTCCCAAACCTAGCACGATTTTTTCTTGCAAAGTGAACTGATTTCCCCCGCGCAGAGAATAGCGCCCTTGTGTGCTTCCCACCGTTACATTCTAGGAAAAAAATCGTTTTTGTAATAATGGCCCACTTTTCGTTGGTTTCCCAAGTCGTTTACGAAAACCGCGTTGATTTGTTGATTTCCTCCACGCGGAGAGTATCCCTGTGCCTCCCATCAACAAATCGCCGGAAAACTTGCTTTACTTATTGCCCCCTGAGATACCTATACCGCAGTTTAATTATCAATTTGTATAGAATCGAAAGAAAACATCTAAAAGATGCATGGACTGGTAACGTATCGGTGTGACGTCAAATTCCCACAACTTGTTTAAGATAGCGACCAACATCAAGCGAAAATCACCTTAAGTGGAAAAAAGGTTCGTTACTTTTTCTCGTGTTAGGGGTGCCTTGCATTGCGCAAGCACAATCGACGTAAGCAAAGAAAATCCTCGAACAACCAGATCACGGAAACACGTTCTGAGATGTTTGTGCATTGCCTGCATGCGATTGCGCAAGCAGTCACGAAGTGTGAATTAAGCAACCAGGCGTTTCTTCGAGCATTCGCTTCATTACACGTGCGTAACAAGACGTTTAAGCTAGGGGGGAAATTTAGCTGAAGGGGGCCCAATAGCCAACACTCAGATATAAATTGAAAAATGATAGTGAATCCGGATGTGAATGTTTAAACTAAAAACCTAAATCAGCGGAAAATACTCCGAAAGTCGCAAAAAAACAACTTACTGAAAACCAAATGAATACTAAGTACTGAAATATGAGCTATGTCGGGACCCGTTTTTTAGATTTAGCTTGCTAGGGGGCGGTTCGAACCTTGCCCTCCGTCAGTTATGCCATTGGCGTCAAGGCGGTCCTATTCACGGCGTATGTTTTTTCATGGTGATAGAACTGAATCTGTGAGAAACACATAGATTACAACATAAAACCAACAATTCCGCAAACATTAGTGATTGGCAATATAATTACATCAATGTACATTACCTTTGCTGCCACATAACTCGAAAAATTATTAGTCATTCAAGTTTTGAAGTAGCATAAAGGGCGAAATAGCCGAATCTGCTCACAAAGCATTTCACTAGGAAATTGATTTCCCGTCAAGTACGCATTTGCAATTCTGTAACCTTAAGCAAAAACTTACAGGTGAAATGAAAGAAACTAAAGCAAGACCTCTGCAGTTTCAAATACATACTCAGGTATTAGAATTAGGACAAACACTTGGACTTTAAATTAAAGCATACACTTTAAATAAAAGACTTCTGAAGAAGCTACCAAAATGAATTTTGCCAAGACAGCCGCCAATATATCGTAGACCTGCCCAATCGGAAAGACAGCCTAACCAAAACCCGAAAAACTGGAAAGCAAAAGCCTGTGTTTTACATTGTGGCGGCAGATATAAAAAGGACTTTACCCAAGCGTGTGCAGAAACACGATAACAAAAGCCCTGAAATGTGCACTGGAGAAACATTCCAAATTCAACAAGAAGGCCCGAGAAATCATTGTTGAATTGAACAAAATTTGCCTGAACAACTTTGTCACCCAATATGGAGACCAGTTATATAACCAAAAAATGGAATAATAACCGCTGACAACCACTCTGTCTCATTGACAAACATTGCTGTACATTACATCCTACAGCCAATTATTGCTGGGGTGCTACGTGAGGCAGAACTTTTCCGCAGATTTATCGATGACATAATTTGGATAGCTAGATCAGAATCGTCTAATGAAAACATTCGTCAAGCACTAACTTCAGTCTTTGCCGACAGTGGTTTGGAACTAACGTTTCGCCAAACTTCCACAGCCGACCAAAAGGGTGAAGTTGAATTCCCAGATGCAGCACTACTGACGATAATTTTCGATTTGTTACCAAAGACTTCATAAAACCCACAGCAGAGGGAAGGCGATTCATTAACGGGAATCCACACCACCCAAAGGAAATATTCAAGTCAATCTTATTTGGAGAAGCAGTAAGATTGAGGCGTCTTAACCAGTGGCGTACGAAGAAAATTTCCGAAGGTGAGGCCAAGTTTCGTCACAATCTTGTGACGTCACAAAGCAACTTTAGGACGACCACTCTAGGGGGTCCGGGGGCATGCCTGGGGAAATTTTGCAAAATTACACCTAAAAATACGCAAATTACACCTAAAAATACGCATACTGCAAATACATTTTTTTATTTTTAGGGTCTGAGGGGGGCCATGGCACAGTGCCCCCTCCCTTCGTAAGCTAGTGGTCTTAACCAAAGAAAAGAAGACTACCTCAGCAGCTTAAATCGACTTAAAGAAAAAGCGATTCACTCAAACTTTGTCCTTCAAACAGATATGCGAAATTAAAATCGCTTTCATCAAAATGCTTTCCACAAAATTCTAGTAATACCAAAGCATTTCATGTGTCTATAAACATGTTTTCGTTTTTCTGTTATTGCTATATTCAGAAAAATCTTAACAAGGATATCGGTTTGAAGACATACGTGAATAATAATTGGAATGTTTTAATCAAGCAAAGCTGCAATCGTACCGCTGAGCTCAAAAACTGTGCTGTTGTAACCAGTCTTGACATGGAGACAAATGTAATCAATGTCGAACCTGAGCTAAAACCATTAGAACAGTTGGTCGATTTCTCAAAAGAAGAACAACGGGAGAAGGTAAGCAACTTCTGCAGATCCAGTAGAGATAGTTTTTTCTCTGCGGCCAAGCAAACAGCAAATAAATTTTCAAAGAAACTTTACAGAAAAGCTATGATCTGGAAAATATGAGCATTTCACCTGAGTTGATCTTGTTTCGGAGAAAAATGCTTTAGAATGCAAGAAATAAATTAATCAGCAAAAGTTTTGGACCAAAAACGAGTTTGAATTGTCTCTAAATACTCATCAGTTTTAATGCGAGTGTGAAATATAAGCATTCCGAAGATCCCTCCGGTCCACTTACCACAAATAAACATGCTTTCTAAAAAAGAAGAAAAAAAATTCTTATCTACAGTAAAGGATTATTTGGATTCTAATTGATCAAAAGTTGGCAACGTACTCAGTAGGCGAAGTAGATATTCTGTAAGCACCATAGTGTCTGATTCATTGCTGTCAATGAATTTTTTCGATAAATACTGTAAAATATTTGGTTGTACTTTCTTTTGCTTAGTTGCTAGAAAATTCCTCCTCTAACGTAGATAGATGTCGCAACCTTTTTAGCAGGCTAAAACGTGAACGTTTTTGTGTTCGTTTCATGTTGTAAGGCAGTTATAGGACTAATGCTGATGTTTTCAATGCTGCCCGTAAACAAAGGTAACAGCAGCATAACCTCTAGCCTAAAGCCTTGCTCAAAAGTAATGAATAATGTGGTGTGTCTAACCCATTAGGGTTAAGGCTCAGTTCCAATCACCTTTAATCCGCTGTATCTATTACTCGGGCTATCGGAACATACCGCAAGTTGATAAGCTTTATGTTCAAAACAAATATTTTACCTGTTAGTTTTCAACTGGTGACAAAATGCTACCAATTCAACTTGTATGCCTCCATTTTAAGGTTATTACGTGTTTTGAAAGTGTTAGTTAGCAATGACTAACATTTTGCCGCTGACTTAATACTTTTCAAGGTTGCTTCTGCGTTGTTTATTGTGTTATGCGGTTATCTCCCACTCAGATGACCTACAACGTTTCTCATGCGAGTTTCAATTGCGGCTCAAAGAGGGTTCGAGAACTCACAGAACTCACACCAACGACTTTTCCTCGATATTAACAATTTTTCTGTTATATAAACTGAGTTCCGACAGTGTTTTTCTTTCGTTTCCTTTTGGTTTTCTGGATTTCACGGCTTAGAAGTCACCACTTGATCTGCAAGGCGAGAATATGTTGTCTGGAAAATATAACAATGGAGTGACAATTGAAATATGCACGAGAAGGCGTTAAATATCATGTTGACACCGCGACAAATAGTGCGCATTAGTTCCAGTTTTTCAGTTGTTTCCGCAATTGTTGTGAACTTTACCACAGAGCTTTTTTTCATTTAGAATAGATCGCAACTTTTGACTGAGCTTTGCCTTTCAATTGCTCCAAAATGTTACTCCGAAAGTGACTTGGATATGCTTCCAAAATGAGACCTGAATCGGATCGACTTTTACTTGTGAAGCATCACTTTTTATAAGCACAAGTACCTCAACTGATTTCTTCGCTATACTTTTCATGACGTTGAGAAATGACGATGAAATGAAATATATAGAGAAATGAAGAAGCGTATACAACACTTGACTGCAGCTGAAGACATTACGTTTGCATCTGCACAAAGTAGACGATTAATGAGTTCTAGAAACTTCTGTTTTGCCTGGAAACGTTATTTTTACATTGAACAAAACACTGATCGTGCACAAGCAAGTGCAGTGTAGCACAAGTTTACTGATTGATGTGACGTCTTTTAAGTGTTTGTAGATTAACGGTTTGAAAATAATGCACGAGCGGATTACATCATCATCATGTCGACATTTTTTGTTAATTGCTTTCCTTCGTGATAGATAGACTTCGTGCTAGAATGCTCGATGCAGGCAGGTTGCATTTACACCATTACATCATACCATTCCTCATGGCAATGCCGACTGTACTATGTGTGACACTGACAGGGGTGATAGCAAAGACGCAATGCGTCCCACAGCACTGTGCTAGTAGTCAACCGACCTCGGCCACTGCCGCCGTAGCGTCACCCACACCAGAGATTGCTTGCCAGTTTGTCGTCAAGAACATTTCGCAGCGCGTGTGGCGGTTCTGTCACAACAATTGGCTTTTGCTACATCGAAAACGAGCGATAGCAGCAGCACAAGTGTCTAACACTAAACCACTGCTTATGCAGAGTGGAAATTTTTTTCAAGATGGGAAACGGCGGGTAGATTATATTTTGACTTACCCACTTCATCAGGAGGAACACAAAGATCGGAGAGTGGTATTTGAAAAAAATTTGTTGGATGGAGGAGCAGAGATTGAATACCATTTTTTAGAAAAAGATGAAGACTCGAAAAATGTAGCCTTCATTATATGCCAAAAGGTAGGAAACAAAAGTTATTAGTCATTATATGCTTTACAGAACCCTTTGTAAATGTATCAGCTTTACACAGTCTAACGCCACGTCACCGCGTCTCATGCTGTTGGGCGTCGACTGTCATTACGAAACAATATTGTTTGTGCGTATCGTATGCGCGTCTCACAACCTGTGAACTTGTGTGTGCGTGCGCGTGGGCACGTGACGGTGTTCATCCAAAACTTTGTGCTCCTTGCTGAAATCCTGCCTTTTCGTTTTGTGCTCTGCGACGCGTGTCACGCGGTGTCCATCAAGAGAAACTTTTTTGTTGCCACGTTACGGCCGTCCTGTAAAACAGACACAGCAGCAAACAAATAAGAGGAAACTGGTTCCTGGATAGACTCTGGCTCTACATCAGGAGCGGGGAAATATTTATTATCACGGGCCTCACGAACTGCGAAATATCACTGACTGGGAACAAAAACTAAATTAAATGGTATCCTTATTTTCTACCTTCACCTTCCTGAGGAAAAGAAGGAAAGAAAACTACGAGGAGCAAGATTGACTTTTCTTGGCTTAGTGTCTAACTATCTGCTTTCTAACTTGATTAACGAATATTTTGATGCGAGCCACAAACGGTCACACGGGCCGCATTTGGCCCGTGGTCCGGAGATACCCCACCTCTGCTCTACATAAATGGTTCCCAGACGGGGAATCTGTACATAACCAACCTTTTGACTCGTTAAAGAACGCTTTTCTCAAAATAGATTCATGATATCTCCATTACGAGCTGATAAAAGCAAGCTTTTACGTCATTATCTCTTTGCTGCAAAATACATCCATTAAATGAAATTTTATCACTCATTTTGCATCTCACGTTTTCATACGTTGCTTCAAGAGACCGGATGATTTTAAAAACTTCGAAGGCAAGGCAGGAATAGTCTTCGTCAAGATTCACGCGCCTTGGGAGCTTCTTTGCAAGTGGGCAGAAATATCGAGAATGAGGAAGCCTATTGCTGTCAATGACGTCTTTCAAAAAAAAGGAAAATCTGGTCGTTTTGCGAAGGTAACAGCAATACAACTGTGCTCTAAAAACGACTCATTTCAAATTTTCATAATATATACGTTAAGAATCTTAATATAAGAGAAAAAACGAAACGTGAAAAAGCAAATGACTCTGAAAAAACTTTGTGTTTTGAACACTGCTTATGTATCGGCTGGTAACAGAAAATATTATTCAAAAAGTCAACAAACTTAATTTCCGCCAGAAAATCAATAAGCTCTAATATCAGAAATATCTGACGTTCTTTTTTTCAAAAGCTTTTACGTAAGAAAATTCTTAACTCTGGACGACCTTTTTTATTCATCATTTTCGTGGATTTTGTTTAATAGAGCTTAAAAATGGGAGAGCCCACATATCAAGCCGATTTGGAAAAGTAAAAGCTTTTAGAAATAACAAATAAGCTCTTCAAGCTGACAAGCAAACGTTTTTTCAAATATTTTTCAACTTTGCCAAAAGTATGTTTCATGGCAATTTTCATTGTTTTGCACTTTTACATTGAGGCTTGGCAAAATAATTAAAAGACAACGCGGATGTATTGTTTTCTAATTTGGTTTACTGACCAAGTACGATGTAAAAATGAGGAAATTTTGTTTGGCCAAGAAAGTTATTTGTTTCGTATACATACTTTCTAGTCAAAAGAATTGCCTAAAGTGTCAGCACATAACAAACCTCAATTTTAAGTACCACTATTCAACAACGGTGCTTAATCTTTTCGGGGTAAAAGTTGTTGTGCTTCATCTAGACGTTTGAATGAAGAAATGGTAAAATAAGGTCTCGCCAAAATTATCGCAAACAAACGGCTATACATAAAAGGCGATAAATATTTGTAACCTATTGCCAGCAGATGCTGTTACAGCATTTGGTTTTCAAGAATTTAGACTTTAACTGACATGCTTCAGTACCATAAAGCATTTTTCTGTTGCAAAGAATGTGCGCAGATGCATGAAACACAATGAGAATTGGCCTGAACGTTATTCGTAAATGGAAACTTTTGAACTCGAGCGTCACAGCGACGATGATAAACATACTGGTTCGCATGGGCGTCCGCAGGGGGGGGAAACGCCCTTTCCCCCCATGGAAATTTGGACTAAGAGCCAAAAATTTCTAGAAAACCTGAAATCAGCAGCTTACTTGCGATCATTTCACTCACGACCTACTTAAGACATCTTAAGCAGGCGTGTTTCACTAAATTCTTGCAATGACAGTTTTTTGGCGGTATGGCACTCAGCTGCACAAGAACCAGGTTCACTGTTCTGGTCAGTGGCGTCTGCAGAAAATTTTCATGGAGGGGTTTCATTCAGTGGCATATAGAGTCATTTGTATTGAGTGTGCGTTGTTTGTGATGTCATAATTTGACGTCATATTCATGTTTCCAAACCCATGTTTTGGAGAAGTTGGTTGAGACAATAAGCATATTTTTCTACACGCACTCTCCTTATTTTATGTGAATTTAACTATCAGCACTGAATATAAACTACCAGCGCTCCAAGTTAGGATATCGGAGGAAAATAAACTCAACGCTACGACACAGCAGTTCATAACTGCAAAAATATCAGGCTGCGCATTAAACCAGCGGAGTAAAGCACATTCGTCATTGCGTCAGAGCAATTTTCAACTGCAAAATGAGGCTGCGCTGATGTCTTAAGAGCAGTCAAGCTTAGAAAGAGTGCGGCTAGACTGGCTGGAGCACTCCCCGGTTTGCAAGATCAAATCTTGCTAAACTACACAATAATTGAGAACGCGCATAAAGTACGCAAGAAAACCTTCGTTTTTTTGTTATGTATAGAAGTCCAGCAAACATTTAGTTTGCTGAGACATTATCAAATGCCTGAATGCTTCCATGTTAACAACTGCTGTTTTTGAGCTCGTGCCACAGTTCTATCATGCTACAAACAGAAATTGATTATGTAGCCAATGCGGTCAGCGCTTGCGCTGATCAACCTTAGCAGACAAAATAAAGTCACTTGTTTTGGATAAAGTGATAAAGTGAATTATCGCGGAACACAATTTTAAACGTGCGTAGTGGGCGGAAGGTCTGCAAAAAGTGGTGAGATGGTTTCTGGATCCAGACGATAACTCAGACTCCCACCAAAACCTCACTATTAGCTTTTGGCCCATTTTGCAATGTTCCTTGAAATTTGCATGCAATTTCATTCCGTGGTATTTGCATTAAGTCGACAAATTAACAAGCGAATGTATGAGAAAACAATATTCGCCTTTGCGCAGGTGATAAAGTTTTTGTAAAACATCAAGCTCAAGGGGGGGGTTAACCTCAACCCCAACCCCCTTTGCGTACGCCCTTGGTCCTGGTATCAATATCATGCAGTGATTGCGTCCGTTCCTTTGCCTGCAAAGGCAGGATTCGAAAGTTGCGAGCGGATTATTCTACTATTGGTCTTTATTGCGTAACAATAACATGGCAACAAATCTTCAAAAGTTCACTTCAAGTTTTGGCCAGTGTTACCATTTTAGCTGATGATTCGTTGCTACATCTAGCAGGATTTTCTCACTTTTAGCTGTAAAATTTTCAATCTAGCACTTAGCTGATTTTCTAGCATGATTTACAAAACCGTTTGGCAGTCTTAACAGGTAACATATTCCTAACAAAATTTTTTTTCAACAGTTTTTGGAGATGAAATCTTCTATAACTTTTTTATCAAAAAATAATTTGTCTTCTTGATGAAGCTTTAAATTGGGCAACAACAAGACCAGGCACATGGGTGTCCGCAAGGGGGGCAAAACGGGCATTTCTCCCTGGAAATCGGGACTAAGAAGCAAAAATTTCCTGAAAACACGAAATCAAAAGTTTAATTCCGATTAGTTGGGTTAAGCCTTGTAATTAGATTTTGTTTGCCGGTGCAGCACTCATACTGCACAAGAGCTAGGTTGACTGTTCTGGTGTCATGCAGTGATGAGCATGCAGTTCACTCATGTCCGCTCATTTACCTGCAGATGCAAGTTGCAGAACTTGCCAGTGGATTGTTCTAGTATTGGTCCTTATTGCGTAACAATAACATGGCCTCAAATCTTCAAAGCTTTACTTCAAGTCATGGTAGGAGGCGTTTTGCCGCATGTAACTATTAAACGTTGATATCTTGGTTGGCAGGTAATGCAGCGAAACAGCGACTGCTGATAGTAGTAAGCCACGTGGGTTTATTAAACTTTATACCAGGGGTCTCAAACTCAAATTGCTCCGAGGGCCAAATGAGGACTTATAAAGTAACCCGAGGGCAGCATATACGACGTTGACGCAACAGTGGCTGTGCCTAAGCCTTACTAGAAATATTTAAACCTGCGAAAGGTATCGTGAGATAGACGCAGTCATTTCTAGCCATCTCTACGTTCGTTTAAACTTTAAAAGGAACTTGTTCACTCGCTGGATGAGCACTTGTAAACACTGGCGAATAAACGAAATGTTAATTATTTGGTAATTCTCAAAGAGCATTGCGGGCCGCACAAAATGCCCTCGCAGGCCACATGCAGCTCGCGAGCCGCGTGTTTGAGGCCTGGTTTAAACTATGCGTAAAACAGCATGAGTGAAAAAAAGCATTGCTGCCCACAATGCACATTTTTTGCAACCAATGCTTCCACTAAAGTGTGCAACTGCGCAGGCCGTTGGCGCAGTGACATCTCATCTCGCGCACTTGCCGTATTCCAAAACATAGAAAAAAAACACGAAAACAAGAAGCTATTTGAATTAAATGTGTACTTTGTTCGTATTTTGATAAGATTTTGTATGCTTATTCTAATAATTCACAAAGCTTGTAATTCATTTAGAACACTGCTAACTCAGTCTTAAAATATTTATGCACACTAAAACAAACATTTGCTCAGTGTAAAATTTTCTTAGAGGGAAAACCCTGTTTGCAACTGTTGCCGCAACTTTAGGCGTTTTCTTTGTGGTGTAGAAATGGTGAAGCGCTTTGTATACGTCCATTTTCGTTGCATCGTCAACAAAGTGAAAAGGATAGGCCTAAGCAAAATTTCGACTTTCCCCCCCTGGAAAAATTTCTGCGGACGCCCATGCTGGTTCGTAAGATAAAAACTATGTGTCTGTTGTAGTGGCACAGCCTGAACAAACGCATCGCTCAGAAACCTTTCAATTTAATAAAAGAAAGCTCATTTGAAGATTCATACTTTTAAAATTATCTGGTGTGACTTCCCTTAAAAAAATTATTGGGAAAGACTTTTTTGTCTCCATAATAGGAACATTTGAGATTGTAAATTATAAGAATCCCTTGAAAGATGCAACCTACTGGACCAGTGGTGTAACCAGCCCATAAATTTGAAGGGGGGACAAAAAATTTAGGGGGGGGATGTTTGATTTTAGGCGAGTGACCCCATTTTGTTTGGAAAAACGCCTCTCAAGGCACAAAATGACTATATTTTCTAAAAATATTTTCTAAAAATTTGGGGGGGTATGGCCCCTTTTTCCCCCCTCCCCTTGGCTACGCCTATGTACTGGACTGACTTGGATGAAGTATCAACCCGAGTAACTATCGCCTGAAGCCATAAAATCGAAGACAAGGTTTTTGGGCAGTCAATGTATCATGTAGCTTACAAGTCAAAACTCGAATTCAAACTTATTACTTCTTTCACTTGCAACAAAAACGCCTTGAGCTTTTCAGCCGGCTGTTTGAGGAATCTCCTGCCTGGTTCTGCTCCCATCTCCTTGCAATGATTCAGATTGTACGTATCATTCAGCAATATTTGTAAAGCCACAACAGTGACCCACACCAAGCGAATCTATCGCAATTTATTGCGTAAGGAAACTAGTTTCGTGTATTACACATCTTCAGTCCTGCGCAAAAGTC
>Ga0210059_1004973_pt1 | contig 21394 bp, 13 predicted proteins | sample Ectturendosymbi2_FD_188042 | JGI IMG/M metagenome (GOLD analysis project Ga0210059, IMG submission 188042) | Ecteinascidia turbinata endosymbiont from Florida, USA - Sample 2 (SPAdes) (version 2) | ecosystem: Host-associated > Tunicates > Ascidians > Unclassified | place: Key West, Florida...
TGCTCTTTGTAACTGAAAAGAAGATGCGACAGGCTCTGTTCAGAAATTGCGACAACTCTTTTTGCGCGGAATTCAGTTCAAGTGGTGCTTTTGTTCCACATAGTGTTGTGGAAACCTACGCAATTTTAGATTAGAGCAAAAGCCAGAACCTTCTACGAACATGTAACGCAGGGGTTCCCAACCTTTTTTGCGTTCTTAGTACCCCCAAAAAAATTTTGAGATATATATTGTTCTATAAGATATATATAAGCTGCTCTGTGACCCAAGGATCTTCGTACCCCTTGATGTTCAATCTCGTACCCCTTGGGGGTACGAGTACCCCCGGTTGGGAACCCCTGATGTAACGTGCATCGACTCATTCACTCAGATGGAAACATCACTTTTCCATCTAATGATTGGTCATACACTGAGCGAATGCTTGTGCAACTAAGGCTAGGTGAAACAGTCAAGAAGGCCACTACTTGGTTGTTCGCCCACACATGGGCGCAATTTGTTGGGGGACAAGGGGGACGTGTCCCCCCACTTTTTTAGACGGGGGACATAATATGCTATGCCCCCCCTTTTTTTTCCCTCAGGTTTTGTATTTGGAGAGGTTTCAAAACTAAATGTGACGTTTGTGATGTTTTGTGTGAAGAGCTTTTCATGTTAGATGTTGCACATAACCATGTTGATGTTGAAATAGAGTTTGGTGTGGTTCACTGATTCTGATATTTTTATAAATATTTACTTCAAAAGTAAAATGACTTTTAGTATTTTGCAAGTGTCTAGAGACTGCAAAAGATTGTTAACTGTCTCTGTCCGACATTCATCTAGTGAGGTTTACCTGTAAAAAAGGTCACTGTCTCAAAACAGTGAAGTTTAACCGCTGCACACGTGAGAGACCACAGCAGTAATTTATTTCGTACAAAAACGTTGGTTAGCTGGCTTTACTGTAACGTTGGTTGTCACGTATTCAGAAACTGACATCGTAAAATTTGAAGATGCAAGTGTATAATGTTAGAAAGTTACACTTTCAGGCAAACCTTTGCGAAGTTTTTGCCGAAGACTAATAGTAGCCCTACTGTGGAGACTTAGCTTTAGGATGGGAAGTTTTGCAAAAGACTGTCTTCAACCGTTAGTAAACAAGATTTCCATCAAAATTTTAGAGAAGTATAGCCCTAGCTATATATTTCCCGATAGCTCAAAACGTGATGACTTGACTATGAATTAAAGGTAGCTTATACATTTATCCTTATTTCTTGTATGTCACGACCAACAAATTCAAAAGATAGTTATACGACAACGCAGCAATGTTTTCATCCAAGTGCGAAACAATTGCTTTACAGGTAGCCTACGCATGGGTGGCGAAACTATTTTCAAAGTGGGAGCACGAGTGCACATAAAAAAAAACTAGAAAAATTTTGTGACTTGAATTCGCAACTGAGATGTCGCAAGCACTGAAGTAGGGTTTCACTCATTAACTTTTGTCAGCATGTTTAAGCAATTTTATTCTTAATCTGATAGGCTCTCAACGACTCCTATCCATCCCCTAACCAGAAGGAGGGCGAAGCCCCTCTTAGAAAAATTTTCGCCTCCCCTGGAAAAATGTATTGGACATCGCTTAAAATTATTGGACATAGTTTGGGCCCCTCTCAGAAAACTCTTCGCCCTCCTGGTGTCCCAAGCTGGTTATGGGCCTGGCCCTATCTATCTGACACTACACTGACTTGAGCACATAAATGCATCTAGTTGTTCTTGGTCTTACACAAAAACTATTTAACCTACTTTAACAATGGACCCAATACGAATTGTGTTCCTTAAACATTTTTAGACAATATTCAAAATTTAAAAGTGTGAGGGCCAGGCCCTCCCAGAAACAAAGTGGGGCAGCCAAGCTTTGCAGCGAGAGTGCTGCGTCGTCATAAGCCACCTAAAACGAGTGTCGAACCGACGACCCTCCACTTAACAGCAATAATAGACTTTTCCCTATTCGACCAAGAAGGCCTAAACTCTACTATTGCTGCTACGAATTCAGCTTTGTATGTGGCAAATCACCAGGCCCCACTAAACCCATGCGGTCCCCCAGGCTCCGCCACCTATAAGCCTACGTAACACCTAGATTTGCTGACATTCTTTATGTGTTATTTCAGGTGAAACGAGATATTACTGTGTTTGCCAATTCACCGTTGTTCATTTTGATTTCTGTTTAATCACAAATATATTTTCGTGTCGTTATGCATGTACAGCTCTAGAATAAAAGTTTTACAGTAATTTCGCCTATTAAAATTTGATGTTAAACCTGAAAAAATTGATTGTGAAAAGACTGAGTTGAGTGGCATAACTGCCAGAAGTCACAAGGCAACAGTCACCAGCAGATCCGTAACCAGCTTGGGACACAAGGGGGGACGAATAATTTTCTGGGGAAGACCGAAATCTTACATCGTTAGCATGTACGAAAACAATGGTTATGCATACAATATGTCTAAGACATTTTCTCAGGGGAGGAGAAAGTTCTTCCAGGGGGCAAATCCCTCCTCTTCGTTACGGGCCTGGTCACCAGATGATTAGGTATGCAGAAATCACATTGCAGGTTAGATTGGTGTATGGGTATGTATTCAGAAAGACTTCTATTACGTTCTCTTTTGGATATCTTAAAATTTTCTCTGGTCGGCTTGGATAATTCTGCTTGGGAGTTTGATTGATGTTAGGAAAGGGTATTAGACAAACGATGTTTGGACAATCAAAAGGGTACCCAACAGCATGCAAGGGCTGACAAGGGGAGAATGAAAGGATACATCCTCTGTCCATCAGCAGTAAAAATAAATTGTAAATCATTTTGTGAAGTAAGCTATGCAAATTTTGGTCAAAAACGTTTTGCTGCTGTAAGAGGATATCAATGGAGATTTGGCTAGGGCTGAGGCTGCATGCATGATGCCCAGTAGCTAAAGATTTGCAGCATTTTTTAAAGAGCAGATATGTGCAAGAAAGGCATTTAGCTACTATACCTTGCAGCATGTATCGTACCTTGCAATTATCGTCTTTTTAATATTAAGTCATATGCACGTGCGGCCAATGCGGTTCACCGTTTTGTGCACTCCAACTGACAGCTCTGATAAAATCCAATTGATGTGTTCTACTATACTGCTGTGCTTGTTTGTATCATAGTCTGATAGTAGTGCAACCAAGCTGAACTACAGTACCATGTCCAACAACAAAATTAGGTTTATTAATTTCTAAATCATTCATAAGGATAAAGCAAAGTGTGATTAGCATTGCTTCGAAAACACCTCTAAAAACAAGATTGGGAATAGGTATTTACAAAACTTCACTTCAGCATAGGCCCGATGGCGTTATTGTTTTTACATCAAGATGTCCTGTCCCCACCACATTTTACAACAAAATTGCGCCCATGCGCCCACATAAAGGAATCTTCTTCCACTTTGACATTATACCAGTCTGACCAGCAAAAAAAAGGATTGATTGGAGGGTCGTTACTTTGATCCAAAGGAGTGCCACTCAACCTAGAATAGCAACGCTGTTTGAACGCGATTCAAAACCAATTAGTGACATATTGACAATTTGGGGTAGAAAGCAAAAATTCTTGAAGGTCGAAATGTTAGTTTTTTGCTTTTGCACGTTGCGCCATAGCGGTAAGTCTCTCGGCTAACCAATCAGAATTGCACCGATTGCTACGAAAGCTATGAAAAGCGAAACACAACGCATTTCTTGCCTAACGTCCATTGTTTCGGCAAAACGTTCTGTAGCGATTGGAAAACGCTAGCTGAGATGTGCTGCAGCAAAGAGCCATGTCAGCAAACTGTCTGCGTATAGTGTACCTCTGAAACTTATCAAAGTAACACTTTCACTTTAAGCTTCGCTGCCCACTTGTTCGCTCACCATAGCCAACCGTGATGTTTCTCGTTGGACGTGCGTTTTTTCTAAGTGCTATTAAAAACAATTGTGCATGGCGTGCATTGTTGATTTTCTGCGTTCGAATTTCAGCAAGAAGGCTGGAACGGTTTCCCGAAAATACTGAAACAAATATTTGAAAATGGTAGCCAAATAAATGCGTAATTTTTTTCGAAACATATTGTAACGAATCGACTAAAATACTTTTGATAACACAATGTTTCAGTGATTTTTGATTTACAAACATACGGTAGCAAGCAATTATTCTCCTCAGTGAAAATATATGAAATCACTTAATTCTCCAATACTGTTTTTACTTTTGGAGAATATCATAATACTTGAAAGTATTTTTACGAGTGTTTATCCAGTAACTGAGCAATTTATTCAATCAATTCGTTTCCCACAAAACATTCCTATCCTAAGATGAATATGTGTGTGATTCGAAAGAAATCCAAAAAAAATTTCGTTTAATGATATTAGAACGCAATTCATGTCTGACACCGTACTCTACTGGTATTAGCTGCATCATATACCTGTAATGGTTTGCATTAAACACACATTATAAACCATTAAATATGGCAAAAGTACATTGTACATGTCTAGTGAGTTTAAATTGTAAACTACAACCTTTTTATATGTTTGTATGTTGGAGATTTTATTACTGCTATTATTGAATCATGTAAAGAATAGTTTTTAGAAGTGCAACGACTTCTGAGAGTTGGACAGTACTTACTTACCTTTTGGTTTTAAGCACTGTTTACCGTGTACTATCTTCAATGCAAGCAAGAAAGAATGTATATTTGCATTTGGTTTAGAAAAAAGAGCGCTGAGCAAAAATGATCAAACTGGTTACTGAAGTGCGAAGAGTCGTGATCGCTCATTCAAGAAGAAAAGCAACGTTTTAATAAATATTGCCTTGCCAGCTTAATTCTCATGCTGAAGAATTGTCAAGTAATACTTAGGAAATATCAAGCAGGCATAGAAAATGCGTCTCATTAGAGAATAAGCATTGACGTAATTATACTTACTTTTCATTGCCGTTGCATAAACCCATTCAAAAAGGCACACGTGCTTGTCATTTATGTTGGTCTAACTTTGGCGTAAGTTCCTTGTTCCTCAGGTAACAAAAACGATTTTGAAAACACCTCAACAACTAGGTCGAGTTAACGATTCGACGCGAATCACGCTGACAAACGATGTTGTGATGACTCGACACGAGTCAAGTTTTTACCGAATGACTCGACTCGAGTCAAAGTCACGTTTACAAAATCTCCAAACTTCTTATTGGCAAACAGAGTTATGCTGCACACAAAGAAATACACGTTTTTTCGCTGACGCATATTTTCTTTTGTGTCTCCTAGTGGTGTTGCACTTTTGTGAGGATCAGGGGGTTCCATCTGACGCTGAAGGTAGAGCTGAGACTTTGATTGTGACTGAGGGGCTAGCAGCGCACTATACATTGGACACACTAGACATTATCGTGGTTTGGTGTGGTATTTACATACCTTGATCGTGGCTGTCTGTACCATAATTTTATTATGGGCCTTTGCTGGGGCAAGTGAAGCAGAAGGTGGCATTTGTTGCAGCAGGGTTAGGTTAGGCTTATGGAATTGACTGAAGGTGATGGAGAAAGGTGAAATGAAAGTTGAAAAAAAACGATTTTACCAAATGCCTACATCTACGTAAGTAACCTGGTAACAAAAGTAAGGAAACAATGTTTTGCACCGCTTTGTAGCTCGTTGGCCACCAATTTGTAGCAAAAAAATCATAAGGAAAATGTTAAATTTGATTTGAATCGACATTAATTTGTACTTTATAGTAACTTTGCAATCATGCTCAAGTACGCTTTGCAGCTTCATTTTTTGCTGTTACCGAGTATGGGTTAGAAAAATACCTTGAGATAACATATCAGTTAAAAGCAGCTTAAGTTCCGGATGGAGCTAAATAAATAGTCAATTATTTGATGGCTTGATCTAAAACAGTTCCTTGGCTTACTCACCATTTTACATTATAGTCTCATGTTGGAATTCTGTACGAATCTGGGACGTCTCTCAATTCCATGAACAGGTTAGAAATACTTTTTTCTTCAAGACCATCACACACAGCAAGTTGCATTGTTGAGCGCTGCAGCGCATTTGACGAATTCATGACGAATTTGGAAATGCGTCTTGAAACGATTAATCCAGTGTTTCACTCTGAATCGAGTCATCATCCAGGCTATCTTCTGCTGCTTTACTGCATTATCAGTCTGCTTTTGAACCTCGGCATTTGAAAATTAATTTACTTCTACTGTTTTATCACCGACTTCCTTCTAAAGGACTTTCTATTAATAGCTTTACTGTCATCTTGACGATTAAGAAAAAAATTTATGGTGCTTTATTGTTTTTTTTATGGGAGATAAAGCTGTACCATTGCTTCAACAAGCAAGCCAATGAACTTCATAATGCAAACAGTGCAAGGCCTTGTTGCCTCGCGAAATGTTGCAACCGGTCAGAACTTTCTGTTTTGGTCACTTCACAGCTGAAAATGAAATTTATACCTGAATAAAAAGTACGGCGATTCGAAAGCAAACAAATTGTAAAGAGTCCGTTATTTGAAGCTTGCGTTATCAGAAGAGACCACAATTCACATCGCAAGTGTTCTGAAAACCTGCGAGTCACGTAGGTGAAAATTTTGCTTAAAGTGACAGACGCATGTAATGGCACACAACGTCCAGCAATGATTTTCCTGTAAATGCAAATTAACCCTACTAAACGTACTTCAAGAGATGACGACCGAATTAAATTTCGAGCAGTATGGCGAGTAAATTGAAGTATGCAACAGCCTTGACACTATCAGAACGAACTCTTTTAAACAAAATAAACATCAGCATCAATTTCAACTTTGTTAGGACATCGTGAAAATCAATCAGCTTCCAAGTTAATTTCAGTTAGGCCAAGGTGTGCATAAAAACCAACTTTAAAATCCCTGAAATATATAAACCAAATATTAAATTTGCCGTTCGTACTGCTACTCATGTGTTTTGGTTATTAATCCCATCTTTTTTGCAGACTCTAGATCTAACTCTTGATTCAGTTCAGCTTTGCTTGAAATCATTCTGAGGTAAACTGCTTTTGTGTTGGCTCAGCTAAAACCACATTGCTGTTGTTGCATTATTCATTATCGAAACTAGCCTTGTGGCAGTCTTACAAGTTTCCTTAATTGCTTCAAAACAGGCTCAGTTGTAGTCTCACACATTTTTCAATTATTGATCATTTGGGCCGAAGCTTGCAACTTCAAAAATTCGTTAACATTTTCTTAGTGCTGTATATACTCTTGATTATTAGCAAAGTAATATTTGACGCATTTGAAGACAAGCAGGATAATCACTGGTTGGTAGTGTAACAACTGGTGCTGAAGACGTTTATTGCTAGCACTTCATAGGGAACAATTACGACACTACAAATTACCCTATTCAATTTTATATACCTGCTTTTATGCCTTATCCATCCCCTACCATGTCCATCTTGTTCTGCTACCTCTGCGACTTGCTTTTGTTCTGCTACCCCTGCGACACGGTATTTGAGCACTGGATCGTGTGTCCAAAAAGAGCCGGCCAGTCTGCCACACTCAGCACCATCTACTGAATCGTTCACCAACCAATAAAACCAAGAAAAAAGTCTCACAATGTTAATCTAACAACTAGCTTCTCAGAGAAATTTTTAATTTACTGAAATATATTATCCGGATCCTGACAAAAATAAAATTTCACTCCTTGTTCATTTCTTACGTACGGTTTTTATTCAAAATTCTGGCTCCGGGTCCTTCTTCATCTGGCGCATGCGAGTATCAAAGGTGGTTGCTGCTGCTCATCATGTCGACTGGTGAGTGCGGGGATGTGCAGGTGTCCATTCTCCAAAGCGCGATATGCAAGTTACAGTTGCGAATGAGAATGGACCAAGCTTCCAGGCTCCAAGGTTGGATGCCTGTGAAAACCGTCAGCTTCTTCGATAGTGCAGGACAAAAGCATCCACTCAAAATTTGCAGTGCGTCGTTTATAGTTGAATCATTGAGGAAGGAGGATGTGCGCACTGCGAAAACAAGCGGGAATACAGTATTCTCCCAGAGAAAGGTCTATTAGAGCTAAAGTGACTTTGCGCAGCATTGCTGATCCAACGCTTCATCTAGTTACAGCCATATAGCCGCCTCAGAAGCACAAGGCCGAACATTAGTTTTTTGCCAACTGTCTCAAGGTGTCGGTGCTATGTGAACGTTCTGTCCAAAGTTAATCCAAGGATTTCGGCTCAAAGAAATATTTTTATAAGAAGAGCAACAGAAAGAGCTATTTTGAATTATTACGTCATGCATAGCATGACTGAAGCGAACAGTAACGTGACCGAATATGCAAGTGGTCGGACGGAACGGCCAACGCAGATGTTGGCTTACGCAGACGAAGAATTTAAATCTAATTTATCGGCAGTGCATTTGCATTCTGCAGGTGTAGTGCACGGTAGACTGTTGAGGTAACAGTGTTTGTCTCCCTGTTGTTTTTACGTGGGAGGATTAATTATCTGTGAATGGTCACAAAATAGGAAATGCAGCATGCTGTGTCATTGAAGTGCATCTCGCTTGTACTGCCAGTGACGAATGGAATTTTATTTGATGCTTGTAACCCACTTGATGCTTGCGACGAGATGGAGATAGAGGTAGGGGCGTCGGAAAGACTTTTTTCCAAGGGAGACAACAGTGGATTTTTGTAGAGGGTGGCCGACTGTGATCAAATTTCATTTTACCAACTTCGAAACTAAAAGAAAAACATAGCTGGTGTAAGCTGGAAATGTTACGACTCATCTCCAAGCTCAACAGTGTTAGACCCCAGTGCTTAGTCGATGAGATGCGAACAATTTTAACTGTTGTACAGCCCATATTGCCATACTCGTAAATCAAACTTCAGAAAACCACATTTCTGTAAAAATTGTGCATTCTTGTTTATGTAACTATCGCAGTGTACATTATTTACTAACAAAATCATTCAAACGTTAAGCGAAGATCTTTGTTGCAACCAACTTTAGAACAGAAAGCCTTTCAAGGAATTTCTACCTACAGGAGTGGCTGATATTCTGGGGACCGCTAGTTGACTAACCTACTGTAGGTGTGCCCTGGTCACCAGGTAAGCCTAATCAGTGTGACTCCAAACATATTTACTGAAAACAGAACAAAATGCTACATTCATCACTTGGAAGTTTCATTTTCATTTAGCCGTGGTCATCATGCTAAATTACTTTTACCTCCTTTCATTCAGTCTCAGCCATCTTACTTCCACGTGAAGCAGCCTATAGCTACGACAGTGTGACAATATTGAACAAGGTACAACCATCTAAAAGTTCTGTTCAGATGCTTGATTTATTAAACGTTGAGGGTTGATAGAAACAGCCACTTTTGATATTGCTTTTGAGGTAGTGACTTAAGCAGTTCGTGTTGTCTTATATTTGCGGTCAATTAAGTTTTTAGCAAAGTTACTTTTAACAAACTGAAACTGGTTGGTGACGACTCCACCGAGAAAGATGTCAGTAGAGTATTCACTTGGAGAGTTAAATGGGAAAAGAAAGCAAGATTTACCGCCAAATCCTTGGCAACATCACGCAGTGGCCGCCGCTGCTCAACAAGAAAAATATAAAGCCTTATTGCTACTGCTGCAACCTCTCCTCTCCAATTCGTGCCTCAGCATGTATTTTTACAATGCGCATGTTGTTGTCCTTACAATAAATTTGTAACAGAGAAAATTAAAAATTTTCCTTCTAAAGCACAGAAGATACAAAGACATAACATTTATGAAAAGATAATTTGTTTTTCTATGGTTTAGAGACGTTAGAAGTAAAGAAAAAACTTGATAGTTCAAATTGATCTTCTATTGCACTGCGTATTGTCACAGTGTACAAATGATTGGCACTGGGAAAATACTTAGTGTGAATGGGGAATTACCACCAACCGAAGTACAAAAGTAATCTTGGCGTATTCAAATAGGGTCGAAAAGGTATGGAAAACTAGCTACGGTAACTGCAATAACCCTGTGCAAACTTTGAAATGAACGGAAAAATCTGCGAGCGTTGTTTCTAAGACATCAAACCATCAACAAATTAAAGCTCCAGATTGTCCTTTTTTGCAACCACCCCACGGAGCTTGGCCCCTGCGGTTCTCACAGCCAAACTAAATAACCAAACAGCTGATGTACTAATTGACACGGGCGCTTCTAAAAATTTTGTTGGTAAAGAACTTGCAGATCGATCAAACATTAAAGGACGAAGGACAAAAGAACAAATACCACTTGCTCCTCGACAGAAAGAAATTGACATTGAAAGCAGAGCGAGAGCTCAGAAGTTGTACTTGGTGTTGCCGAAATTTGTACTTGGTGACCCAAATTTGTACTTGGTGTTGCCGCAGCAAAGTCGAAACCACGGAGAATTTTTGAATTTCTAACCCCTGATTGCAAACTAATATCTGCAAAATCCCGCGTGCACAGTCAAGAAGACTCGCACTTTATAAAATCTCAGATTCAACGTTTACTCGACACGGTGTGATCGAACCTGCAAATTCTCCGTGGAGAGCACAAGTGTTGATAGTAAACCAAACAGGTGGTAAGAAACGACTGTGCGTTGATCAATCCGTCACAAACCCTTAAAGTCCCGAGTTGGCAACTATAGTGGCAACTAAACATTTGATCACCCATAACTCCTGCACGGATCGAACTAGAAGGCTAGTGGAAACATCCGTGGATCCAGAAGACGGCATAGAATCAATTGAAAATGACAAAAACATACCTTTACATTTGACATTGTCGATAAAAATCCATATTTGTGCGTTTGCCGTACTGAAATTTTAGCATAATCCGGGTTAAATGCGAAAAAACGCACATCGCATCCAGTTTAGTCGCCCGATCCGGTTTTTGCGCTTCGACGACCGCCGTAACAGTCGAAAAACAGGATCGGTTCGAAACATTTCAATTTGGGACATCTTAGGGGGAGAAAATTAGAGGTCGAAAATTGGAGATTGGAAAATTGAATTCTAGATCACTGTTCAGGGTCCAGAGAACAAAATACAGGTAGTAGTGTTCAGGAAATGTTCAGGAAGCTATTTTGAAGTCATAGAGATCTTGGGAAGCCTGCTAGCTTAATTGTTTGGGAAGTTATGGCCTAAAATCGAGCCTGAAAATCGCTCAGTCACCTAGTGGATATTTTGATTTTATTCTCAAATAAAATTTTTCTGTCAATATTTCTGCTTAAAATTTGTAGGAATGTTGCAAAACACCAAAATACACCTTTTTGGCAAGTTTGGCGGGGTTGGGAGCTACCGACTGGCAGATTAGCGGTTTGAACCTCAAAATGGCCCCGAAATCCGAGATTTTTACCCTGGACACCCCCAAGAAAGCAAATGTCAACTTTTGGGATCATCATTGCAAATGTAAGGCCTTCACAAACATTTTTTTATGTAGAACGTTGGTTTCCAATGTGTTTGGTTTAGGCTCTGTAGCCTACTGAGTGGACGCACCACGGTTTTCTAGCCTTCGCAAATAGCGGGGTTTCCCTGGAAATGACATCAGAATGACATCATAGGTGGGCGCGACCTATCTCAAAATGTGCAGGCATCTCGTACGGATCCAATGATATCTTCGATGACTTTCTAGCTCACTTCGTTCAGACGATAACATCCTCGTAACAAGAAGCTTACGCTATAGTGAAACAATCAGGATGAGCCGAATGCTTTTGTTGTTGGAAGTTTATGTCACTTCACGCCACTGTCAAGTCAGAACAGTTCTATCAAAGATTGGTTTTGATGCCGAGATGCATTTTCAAGACCTGCTTGATATTTCCAAAATATTGTTTCATACATTTTTTCAATTAAATGCTCGCCTTGAAGACTACATTCACTAAACTCTTAGATTCCAGTTTGTTGAATGAATGATCAGGACTATCTGCACTTTAATAACTCGTTAATAAGTTTTCTCAGCACTCGTCCAAACAAATCAAATGAAAACACACATTTTTTTTTATTGGTACTGAAGTCATTGCATGTTGAACAATTCTTTTCATCAAAACACCCAAACAAATACACAAACGAGACACAGTTAATGCTTCCATATCAAATGTACTAAACTTGTGAAATTATCTTTTGCTTTTTTGTTACTTGTGATTTGTGATCCAATGCAAAGCATTACAAAAACTGCATGATACCAATAAAACCGAAAAGCACAAAGCCAATGCAGTGTATTCTGATATCAGAGATTGGAAAGGGAAAGCTACGGAAAACTCAATTCGATTTGTACACGATTATTAACGTTGCGTTAATTAAACTTTGCGCAAAAGCCATGTTTTGAATAACATGCTTCAGTTACTGGACATTTAAAGATTTATCAAGTATTTTGGTAATCTCCGAAACGTTTAAAAATACTGCAGAAATAGTTAATTCGATACGTTTTTACTGAGGAGAGAACAAAACAGAAACTTTGTTTTCTTGTAAATCAAAGAGCACCGAAATTTGTGCTTTCAAAAGTAAGTCTATGGATATGTTTAGCAATTTTCAGGAAAAGCTCATACAGCTTTCAGCCTTGTTGCTAAGACCCTAACACCGAAAATGAACAACTGCTCTCCATCACAAACCGTACACGATACGAAAAACACTCAACCAAACACCTCTGTTTATCACGGCAGAAAATAATCCTTTAAACATTTTTTCCACGTGGATAATTGTTCTCAATTATTGACGGCAGTGGCATCGACCATTGTGCTTGATCTTGACCTGAGTTTTTCTGGTATCAGAAAAAAAACTATGAGTGACAAAAAGAATTAGAAAGCATTCAGGTCAGATTTTTTCTTGTTAACAAAAGTTGTAGAAACAACTTTATTGTTTGCAAACAACACTGCAGAGATTCTATACGAACGTAATAAAAATAACATTATAAGTACATTTGTCAAACGGACAACAGTCAAACATACACGCAGCATGTCTAAAACAGTGGTTTATCTTAACCGGGAGGTCACGCCTTCCAAGGACGGCGTCAATAAATTTCCAAGGGTGAGTGACCCTCACGCGTTGGAAAATATGCAAAGTTTGTTCATTGATTTTTTCAATAAATACATTTGTTTTTACAACATGTTTAATTTCAGGGGGTCTTGAAACAAAGGACAATTACTAAAGGGAGGCGTGATAGAAAAAGGTTAAGAACCACTGATTTAAAGAGAATAAAACTAACAAAAACAGAAATTAATTCAAAGATCTTTAGAATTTTTAGGGCGCTCATATACTCCCATTTTCCAATTGCGTGGGTTCAACTTTTGTGAATTAGATGAAACGAAATTGTTTTTGGGAGTGAGAGGGACAAATCGGTGGGAAAAGACAAGTGAAATAATATGCTGATTCAAATACTTTGTTTCATGTTTATCAATACCTTTGCATATATGTTATACGATATAGCAATGATGGTGCATCTGTTGTAACGGAGGCATAAAGTTGAGTAAAGCAGGAGATATTTTACAAAACCAATCATATTTTCATTTTTCGAGAGGCTTCAACAAGCGATAGATGTCATAATAGAACTGAAAGCAAGATCATTTTCAACAGCAAAATGTTCTCAATGATTTTATTAATTGATGTTGGTCCCCAAGAGCTTTTTGTTGACATACCTGAAAGTTATAGCAGGTTGCGAAAACATTGTTTTAAATGAAGCGATTGCACTAAAAGAGGTTTGAGCATGTTACAGAACGTGCAACAAGTGATGATGCCGCGCCGAATCGAAAGCAAATTTTTTTCACTACGAAAATTGAGTCTTCAAGCTTTCCAACTCATTATTAAGGCAACTAAAAGTCAATAAAGTCAAATCTTTTCTGTCTTTTTTAAAGTTTATGAAACGTCAGCAAACCTAATATCACGCTGATACCATGAGCTACTCCACAGTTATTTGGTCAACAAAAAGTGAAAGTTTATCATTAGGTCCTAATTTCCTTGCAGCAGAGTTTTTTTCTTTATCAATATTTCACTGAAGTCGCAACAGATTTTGATATGTTCTTGCACGTTTAGTTGCAATTCTGTCATAATAATGGGTTTCTGGTGACCTATAATGTAATAATATTATTTACCCACTACTGGGTAATTTAATATTAAAGTAAGCTGGGCGTGGTAAAGCATAAATCGTGGTCTTACAATAGGCTGATTGGTTTGGTGAAGGCTCATAGCGTTTTGACTTTACGATACTCTCAGATTTGAGTCTACTGTAGCTATTAAGGTACTTATCAACATATCATGCATGAAGTTAAACAACCAAATTCTCTAAAAGTTTGAAGTATATCGCATTCATATGCTTGTGCGTTTACTTCAACAGTCACGTAACCTAAGGGTAAATTACTCGGCAAATTCTGTGACTGCTAAGTGAGAAGTTGCCACAAGCTTATGGTGGAATCACATCGCCCCAGTGCAAAGCATTAAGGAGGCTCGTTTTATGAAGCTAAAAGTAGATAATCTTTTTTAAAAGATGCTATATGTTTATTTACCAGATTGTACAGGTAAGGTAGTCTTTGTTTCATTTCAACAGTATAAATAGTTTCAATCTATCAGTTTGATTTTTAACGCTGTGCATGAATATGCTTTGTATTCCCCATTTCAACTGCAAACGCAGGAAATTGATGGATCAAAATAAAGTCAAAATTTGTAAAACTGAAAGTCATAATTTTAAGTTCTTAGGTCAAAACATTGGTTGCCTACTCATTGTACTACGACAATTCATCGAACGACAATTTATCGAACGACAATTTATCAAACCGACAGTTCATCGAACCGACAGTTTATAGAACCGACAGTTCATCAAACCAACAGTTTATCGAACCGAACATTTATCGAGCCGACAGTTCATGACCCCATTGGCCACATTACCAATTTCCGTAGCATGATAGAACTGTTGCACGAGCTCAAAAACAGCTTTAATTCAATTTGTTCCAAGTGCAAAGTCCGTTTTTTGTTTTTAGTATCTACTGGGAACTAATAGGAGTCAGGACAATCTGAGCCAGGGTTGCCAATTTGGCTTTTTTGAAGCCAAGATATTGAAAATCTGGCTTTTTTAACGTGTTTGACTTTTTTCAATAACCAAAAAAAACGGAAAAAATCTGGCTTTTGCCGAGTTTTTTTTAGATGTTCGGCTTTATTTCAAATAAAAATAAAACAGACGAAATCTGCTTTTTCTGGATATTTTTTAGAACAATAATGCACGAATTTGCTCGTTAAGGCAATGTGACCCACTAACTGGCTCTGCGATGCGACAGTTGTCCTGCGTGACAGTGGTAGTCTCCTCTTTTGTAGTTGCCGGTTCCACGTGTTAACCCTGCTCAGGTGACCTCTGCCCAATTTGGGCAAGCGATTCTTCGACTTAAATTAAAACTTAGTTAACGGTCACGAAGAAAGTTGGTTCTTTCCAGTTAGTACGTCAGAGACAGCTGCGAAAACGTTACACCTCGTTTTGGTTTCGGTTAATGATTGCAAGCGCTTCGAGACACGTTTGTATTTCAATATCATCAACTTCCCCAGGGGGAAACCTTAGGCAAACTTCAGCCATGATATGAGTACTCCAGCATTTACACTGTACACAACGTTTGACCAATTAGTAAACCATACTGTTTTGATCAAGTTCGACTAAAAACTGAATTAGGATAGGTTTCTTAAGCATTACGTTGATTTGCACTGAAGTATTTCTTTGGTTTATATATCAAAAGTTTCAGTAACCCGAAAATTTTTGGCGCATCTTTTTCAATTGGGGGGAAATTGCCCCCATTGCCCCCTGGCTACCCGCCTGGTTTAATAAATTTAAGTAAACTCTTTGTATGTGTGCATTTAAAACGCTTGTATTGAGTTCAACAAAATTCAATAAACTTAATGTATGTGTGCATTTTGAAACGCTTGTGTTGGGTTCAATAAAATTTGTTGAACTGATTGTATAGGTGATTCAAAAGGCTGGTGATATTGGGTTTAATAAAATTCGATAAAATAAGTGTGTGTGTGCATTTAAAACGCTGTTATTGGGTTTAATAAAATTCGATAAACTCTTTGCATGGGTGCATTTGAAACGCTTTTGATGGGTATAATAAAATTCGATGAACGCATTGCATGTGTCCATTTAAAATGCTGGTATTTAGTTTTAAAAAATTCAATAAATTGTCGTTTCGATAAACTGTCAGTTCGATAAACTGTCGTTTCGATAAACTGTCAGTTCGATAAAATGTCGTTAGATAAACAGTCATTCGATAAACTGTCGGTTCGATAAACTGTCGGTTCGATAAACAGTCGGTTCGATGAACTGCCGTTTCAATAAACTGTCGTTCGATGAATTGTTGTTCGGTGAATTGTCGTTCGACAAATTGTTGTTCGACAAACTGTCGCGTCACGGCTACTTATTATGCATCAGCTGAGAAAGTCTTCGTTTACTTGTATAAAAATTAATGTGTAAAGAACTGCAAAGCAAAAATTTCAAACAAACTTTTGAAAAAATTTAATTGAGCTGTTGGGTCGCAAGTTACTTTTGTTCAATTGCAGGGTGGAGGCGGGTGGAGGCAACAACGGCAGCATAGTCAATTAACAGCCGCAATAGTTCACCTTGGTTGTTTTAGGAACCATGGTTTGTAGAGAAACGTGGGCCAACCCAACAAAGATCATGGCTTAAAAATGGTCACTGCATCGCACATATTGAATATGACGTCGGTGTATGATAAATTTGTATGAGCAAAAACATCCTTAATTAAAGTCCTCCCACGCCGGCCACTATAGTGGCCAGTAAACTTAGGAGCAACCATAACTTCTGAACAGAGTAAGCTAGAAAAACACTGAAAGTATCAATGGATCCGTACCACACGCCTGCAAATTTTGAGATAAGTCGCGCCCACTTGTGATGTCATTGTGATGTCATTTCCGATATAAATCGCTATTCCCGTAGGCTAGAAAACCGTGTTGCGTCCATTCAGTAGGCTGCAGAGCCTAAACCAAACACATTGGAAACCAAGGTTCTACATAAAAATGTTTGTGAAGGCCTTACCTTTGCAATGATGATAAAAAAGTTAACACTTTCTTCCTTGGGGGTACCTAGGGGAAAAATCTCGGATTTTGGGACCATTTTGAGGTTCAAGCCACTAATCTGCCAGTCGGTAGACCCACCCCCACCAAACTTGCCAAAAAGGTGTATCTTGGTGTTTGCAACATCCCTGCAAATTTTAAGCCAAAATTTTGTCAGGAAAATTTTTATTTGGGAATAAAATCAAAATATCCACTAGGTGGCTGAGCGATTTTCAGGCTCGATTTTGGGCCATACCTTCCCAAACAGGTAGGCTAGCACTCTTCCCAAGGTCTCCATGGCTTCAGAATAGCTTCCTGAACATTTTAAGCCATTCAACAAGTCGCTACTACCTGTAGTTCTTTCTCAGGACTCTAAACAGTGATCTAGATCTAGAATTCAATTTTTCCAATCTCCAACTTTGGACCCCATAATTTTCTTCCCCGAAATGGCCCAAATTAAAATGTTTCGAACCGATCCTGTTTTTCGACTATTCCGACGGTCGTCGAAGCCCAAAAAACGGATCGGGCGGCTAAACTGGATGCGATGTGCGTTTTTTCACATTTACCCCGGATTTTGCTAAAATTTCAGTACGGCAAAGCACAAATATGGATTTTTGTCCAGAATTTCGATTGTAAAGATATCTTTTTGTCATTCTCAATCAATTCTATGCGGTCTTTTGGATCCAAGGATGTTTTCACTAGCTTTCTAGCCAGATTCGTTCAGGAGTTATGGCTGATCAAATGTTCACCAACCACTTTTGTTGCCAGTTCGGGACGTTGAGAATATGTCCAAATATTGCTAATTTTTCGAAAATTTTTCAACCACAAAAGATTGCACATGGAAATGCGTGATGTCACAGTATAGGATTTTTGCATCGCCCAGCACCATTCATGCCTTACCGTCCACAGTTTGCTTTCTCCAGGAAGCATGAGTTGAAGTACGTTTTGCCGTCAGTTCCGCATACGGGTTTGTACACAGGAAAGCAATATCTAAAACACACTTTCCTTTCAATCCAATTACGTTGTAAGAGGATCTACCCTGTCTATATATAGTTAGGAAATTCTGTGTAACTGAGAAACATTTACAAAATTCCTGTCAATTCTGAAATATGATTTGTTGTATTCTAACCGTGTACGTTCTTTAAATAAATAAATATCAGACTCTAAACATTATGGCTCATGCAGTTGGAATAAACTGAGATCTGTACATTTATTCATGGTAAGCAATGGCTCCCGAAGCAAGTAGGTTTCGTAACAACAATATTTCAGTTTCGGTCTTGCAACGATTTGCCCTCAAACTGCAAAAATACAACTTCAGTCTCCTTTGTTCTTGTATTGGCCTACAAAAGCTATTGGTTTGAAATAGCTTTCTGTTTCACAGCTTATGCTTTTAATGTTAAGGAAAAATGCTTATGACCAACAAAGGAGCGATTAAAGTCGAACTTGATCTTCTGTCTTTGAAAATGCTCTCACTATTAATGTTTCTTGAAAAAAAATTCAGTGAGAGCTGCAATGATAAGCAATATCCACATCTAAAAGCTACATTAGAACTCACATGTGGCACGTTATTAACCGGGGTGAGGGTACCGAACGTCCACTGGAAAAAGAGATGGTGGAGAGAAGACTGAGGATAAACAACACAACAGCTGATGTGCTTCTTACTTTCATGCTGCCGGGTGAAACTCTTGGTATGTCGTCAAGAATTTAAATGAAATAAACAGCTTTTGACATACTGTATGAAAAAAAGAAGTTCAAAATATATTACTGTATTTGATCGCCCAACAAGCGAAATAGGAAGCTGAAACAGATATCAGATTTGACATTAAGTTTTATGAGCACCTGATGTTGTTTCATCGCAAATCATGCCGAACTAATGGGCGAAATACATTTTATCAACACGTCAAGCATCAAGTCATGACAAAATCACTATAACATAAAATTAAACCAATAGTTCGCAGATCGTCATTAATCAAGTTGGAAATTTGGAAGGAAGATTTTAGTTGCATTACAGCGAAGCTAAATTAGTAGAGAAGTGGCACTGTGTGTTTCAAAGTACTTAAACATTTCTTCAACTACTTGCTTCGGCCATAAATCAAATACGTTCAGTTGTTGATTGATGTGCGAAATATCAGTATTTTGGTGTTTAAAGGAACAAAAATTACTTATTTTGCATGTTAAAAAAGTTAGAAAAAATCCTCCCTTGTTTCTTATGCTCATTCACAAAATCTTATTAAAGAAAAAGCACAATGCTCCTAAAGTACCAAAAAATTGATTAATCATCATAGGATAAATTTTTCGGCTGACTTGTTTTTTTAGATGTTTCAGAAAATCCAGTCAACACTTTGGAATCTCTTGCTTGATCAAAAACCCACAGGAAATGGTTTATCTTTGTTTTTCTGCAATTTGCAGGTGATGGAGCTATCTAACCGCGATCCACCTCATTCTTACAGCTGCTCGAGCAATGAAGGTTTAATCTGAAACGAACATCTTGTGCTGAATAGCTCTAATTAAAAGCAATGATTCACACAATGAGTGCCAGAAATAGGAATGAACTATATTTCATTTATATTTCAACTGTGATGCTCTTGCCCCACAAACAAAGTGCTCTCCTGCTATGTCATTACTGGGCCTCTGGAAAAATACCTTTGATCAAGGAAAGATAACCTTACATACATGTACAGTATGCTCACAGATGCCCAGCTGTGTGAGTCTTTTGTCAGCTCTTGCTGCCTGTGTGAGCACATGATGCACGTCACGCATGTTTCCTGTAGAGACAACTCTCTTCGGGACCTCGCATCCTTTTTCTGAAGTTAAAATCTTTAGCGCAAGCTGTAGGCAGGCCTGTAACCAGCTTGGGACACCAGGGGTGGCGAAGAATTTTCTGAGAGGAGCCCAAATTTTTTAGACTATGTCCAATAGTTTTCAGCGCAACAACTTTTTCCGGGGGGGGGGCGAAAAATTTTGGTAGGGGTGGCTTCGCCCCCTGCGGCCCCCTGGTTACTGGCCTGGCTATAGGTCATGCACGCTTTCTTCAAGTATAAGAAACTAAATAAAAGATATGTTCCGCATTTTTGTGTCCTCCGCCGTAATGGCAGCAATTAGTGCTCAGCTGCTTTTGCAACAACATCAGAGCAGCACTTCTATCATCATCCAACCTTTGTCAGCCAACTTAACTGTACGTTACAAAACAAATCATTCCCTATTTTTGGCTTACGTGTTAATGATCATTTGTCGTTTAGTTTGTTTGAATTTCCTGTTTTGTAATATGAGCTTTAACCACGTCAGACAACGTTGCTTAAAATATTATCAAGGATTCTGCCACAAAACGGTTTTCGTTGCTTTTTCTGCCACGTTTTCTAATACAAGTCGTCAGGTTTCTGAAACTCTTTTTATGTTGCTTTATGTTTTGATGTGTGGAAGATGTCCAAAATAAAATACAGAATTTAACCGTTGTTCCCAATTTAAGATCATCTCTATCTTGGGTTTCCCTTTTCACCCTGAAAAACAATCTGTACGTTTCGCAGTAGGTAACACAATCTATTAAATATGGAAATTTTCAATCGACAGAAAACTGCTGACGCGTTGTAGATGCAAAAGATTAGGACTACAATCAGCTGTGGAGCTAGGTGCGCACCGAAAATATTTCTTAAGACGGTGCTTGCTTTCTCATTATGGTAACACCATGAAAAGGTCGAAACTGGTTTGACTTTAGTGACAGTGCTTGAAGACTTGAAAAAATCGTCATTTTAATTGTCATCTGAAAAAATATCTGTTTAGCTACATATTTTCTAGCCACGTGAATATTACTGAAATGCAATCTTTCACTCTTCGCAGGCACAGAAACCGTAATAATCAAGGCGTTTACTGAAAATACAATGGTGTGGTTACTGTCGCGGAGAATGATTGGATGTTGTGTGCTAAATAGTGGTGTAGTGGATGCATTACAGTAGTGATTTAATTTTTTTGCGCATTCTTACTGCGTGATTTCAAGCAATACTCTATTCGTGATTCAACGCAACGTACTTGTTTGCGAACAGTCCAACAGTTGACACGACAGCCTGCAAGCCTACATCGCAATAGTTCAGGGGTTCCCAACCTGGGGTACATGTACCCCCAGGGGTACATTTGCCTATCTGAAGGGGTACATTTAAGGGTAACAATAGGAGAGAAAACTATATTTACATACCATTTCTTTCCAAATACTTATACATATATTCAGTGAATGATACATTCAAAAATCCTTATATGCTCATTGTCAAATACATCTGTGAATAATCATGACAAAATATTTTCTCATGAGAAATGTTAGGGGTTCGTGTTCATCTGTTGAAATGCTGAAGGGTACATGGTAATTTGTTGAAATGCTGAAGGAGTACATGCTCATCTGTCAGAATGCTAAAGGGGTACGCCGTAAGAGGAAGGTTGGGAACCACTACAGTAGTTG
>Ga0210059_1004974_pt1 | contig 21393 bp, 7 predicted proteins | sample Ectturendosymbi2_FD_188042 | JGI IMG/M metagenome (GOLD analysis project Ga0210059, IMG submission 188042) | Ecteinascidia turbinata endosymbiont from Florida, USA - Sample 2 (SPAdes) (version 2) | ecosystem: Host-associated > Tunicates > Ascidians > Unclassified | place: Key West, Florida...
CCCCGGCCGGGGGGTGCGGGGGGCGGTTCCCACGGCGCTGCCGCAAACCTTCAATTCTCAACGGCTCGTGTTTGACGAGACCCTAGCGCAGCCTCATTTTGAGTTCTAAATTGCTCTGACGTAGGGATGAGTGTGTTTCACTCCCCTGTTTTAACGCACAGCCTGATATTTTTGCAGTTAAATGCTATGTCGTAGCGTTGAGTTTATTTTCCTCCAATAGCCCAACTTGGAGTACTGATAGTTCATATTCAGTGCAATGACACATGAAATAAGGGGAGTGCGTGTAGAAAAATATGCATTATTATGTCAACAAACTTAGCCAAAACGTTGGTTTGGAAACATGGAAATGACGTGAAATTGTGACGTCACAAACAGCGCACACCAAATACAAATGACCACCATATGATCCTGAACCAAATTCCCCCCATGAAAATTTTCTGCGTACGCCACTGTATACAACTAAGCATGTAAATACAAGGCAGGGCCGGATAAATGAACGCGAGGCCCATCAGGGCAAAGTCATGACCGCGGGGAACCCGAAACGCTTAGAGCAAGTGCGCAGTTCGCTCATGTCCCATCCTTTGCCTGCAGAGGCAGGTTGCGAAACTTGCTAGCGAATAGTTGTACTCTCGGTCGTTATTGCGCAACAATAACACGGCAATAAATCTTCAAATCCTCACTTCACGTTACGCCTACTGCCGTAAAAATCCCATAACATCCGGGCAAAATCCTCTAAAATCCGGGCACAATCTCTGAGAACCTTCTAAAACTCCTTGAAAATCTGAGAAAAAATGGCGCCCAACATGCTTTGATTTGAAAATAATGGCACCCGAATTGACATGAAGAGCTTTTTTTCTTTTTGGAGGTCAAGTATTTTTCGGGCAAGTTTGGGAGAATCCGGGAAAAATTCCTTCGCACCCCCAAAAATTTGCCTACTCCTACACCTATGACCGGTAGATAGCGCCCATAAGTAACAAGTCACCGTGATAGGCAGTTGACATAACAAGCGAAATTCACTTTATCCTATATATAGGAATAATGCAACCTAGTATTGGTAGAGTGAACTCAATGCGTGATCTCTCTTGTTGCTGGTCGATGCAGATAACTGTAGCAGTGGGAGCATACTATAGTCCCGTGGGGCGGGTTAATCCACGTGGATTTTCATTTTACTCCTGTGTTTATTTTCTCTCTCTGCCTTATTGCCTTATCCTTGCAGCGTTTCACCAGCAAACATTGCCTGCAGATTGTAGGACTGCAGAGCAGATACGTGGTGTTATTTGAAATCTATTTCCTTTTGAACAAATTTGCTGGTGGATTCACACTCTTTACCTCTGTGGAGACAAGTTACTTGAATAGAGATATGTGTAAGTTTGAATCATCGCAAAGTATGAAAGCAGAGCCCGTTCGGCTGATTTCTCGAAAGCTTACAGTAAACCTATAACTATTAAGTAGAAAAATCTTTGTCTTACTTTCGGAGGTGATAAAACTGGCCCTAGCGAACAAAATCCTATTGGCCCCCCTGAAAAAATCCTTCCGACGCACATTAATTTCTGTAGGCTGCCTAAGAAAAACTGTCAAGCAATGTGCATATATGTTACTGTAGAGTTTGGAACTTTGCAGAGTCCGGAGTCGTACATGAATGTTTTCATGATTTGCGGAGTAGCGGATGCGGAGCAAAACTGTTTGGAGTTGGAGCGGATGCGGAATCATAAAAGCGAAATTCCGTCCACCTCCGGCCGGTTGATGTATCCCAGAGGGAATGTCGCCGGAAGTTGGAGAAAGTACAAAAAGTAATGTGCGCAGTGTCGGCTGACTTAACGAAGATTAAAATAAACTGCCAAAAGCATTGACGTAACTAGTGGTTTTATCCCTGTGGGAAACTTACTTGAAAGGGGCCCACTAGCCAGTAGCCAACACTCAGAAAAAAAACTTAAGTAATTATGTAGAATCTGGATGTGTACGGCAGGGCATGCCGAGGTTAAATGGCGCCCGGGGCTGAAACAAGTTTGGCGTCCCCTTGTTCGAACTTAAGGTCCTTTTAGGAGTAGACGTACTGTATTGAAGAAAGTAGCGCAACATTGTTGGGACTTTCTGCGCCGCCAGTGCAATGTCTGCTACAATATTTTCTGCCAGTGCAATGTCTGCTACAATATAACACTGCAATGTCTGCTACAATATTTTCAAATAAACACGAGTAAACCGTTACCAGAAAATGTAAGGTAGGCCACTTGTTTGAGAAACATGTTTATGTGACAAAATTTCTAGCAGACATTGCATTTGAAAGTTTTTGAAAACTTTTTAACTTTCTACCAACGTTAGCTTGACGATATGTGTTGCTCTTTGAAAGTTTTTTTAACTTGCTGACCATGTCGTATTGATACATTGTATCCATGGATCTATGGAAAAGTTTCACCTAACTTAGCACACCAGTAATCGGCTGTAGAATGTGATTCACAGCAATGTTTTAGAATTTAGTAATGATTTAACCAGATTTAGAAATGCTTTCTTTCATTATCTACTTCAATTGGAAAAATCGTACGTTCGTTTGCGAGCGTCGATGGAAGAAGACTTGCTGGGCAACGTTTTGATTTTAAGAACCAATGCTTGTGAACCACCAAATCTCTGCAGGTACTAGTTGATGACACGGTTACAGGTAAGCCCCAGAGTGATACTGCATCAATCAAATTAGTGAAATTAAAAACCGAATTAAAGCCATTATTTATTTTTGGTGTATATATCATCGCAAAATTGCCATATTTCATTTTATTCTCGTTTTAATTAGTTCGTGTTTTCTGCGAGAAGCATTCAAGTGTTTATTTATTTGAAAATGGCTCAGTCCGTGAAACATGTGTACATATTTGGTCTCCGGAGCTAGACGAAAGACAATGGTGAGTGACATATTAACATTTCTGCTGTATTGTTGTTGTGTATGTGAAGTTAGACTGCTCATGTGTACAGAGTAATTTAATACTGAAATTTCACATTTTAATTCATACAGTATCTACAATCTTTGCTGAGCAAAAACCTGCTTTAAGGAGTGGAATCTCAAATAACTTACTCGGAGCCAAAGTTTAAAAAATGCGAACGGTTTGGAACAAAAAATGTTCGACGTCGGAGCCAAACGTCGACTACGAAGCCCTGCTAAGAAATGCAAGTAAGAAATCGCAAATAGCCTAATCCGGCAACCTTTCCAGCCTACCAAACTCATATCTTCGTTACTCTGGCCCTGGACGATAGAGAGACATCAACCAAAACTTCCACGAATGCAACGTTGGCAGAACGTTTGGGGGATTTCAAAAGAAAGACCCACGGTAACTTAGGTGCAGTAAGAGGACGAACATCAGTTTGCACAGGGCAGAGTGAAAGCAGTTCGCCTCCGGTTTCGAACATTGGCTTGCAGTACTTGAGCAAAGATTTTCTTGAGATTGTTGATTCGTCCAAATCTACTTTGTCAAGATGTTGTTTGTAATGCGAAAACTCCAAACACAAGGCAATACATATCGCTCAAGTAAATCCTCAGCTGCTCTTCTGAATTTCCACAATTTGTATGAAACATTTTTCACACATCCCTCGGCACAACTCACAGTATACTGTTAATACTTCTGCAATTCGTCGTAACGCTTTGGTAATGGGTAATTGCCATGCGTAATACCTTTTGAGGGCGCCCAATGATAATGAGCGAAGTTCTCAGCTTCATTAGTGGAAAAGCGTGACGAACTGAAGGTTTAATGGCATAACAGTGTTGTTATAACAAACAAAACATACGCGGCGAGTAACACTCGTTTGCAGCACACGGATCATTGAAGACACCCAGAAGGCGGTGAAACGTAAGACGCAACCGTGAAAAGCATACACAGCTACACGAGGTTTTCTTAAACCAATCGGGAACGGCAACGCGATCATAAAATCACAAGTGAGTTGTTTTCTGTTTGAAAACAGATGCATTGGTAAATGACAACTTCAAACACTGGAAGGTGCTCGATTTACGGCTAAACGTGCAGATGTAAGTAAACTTTCACTGCCGGAGCTCCAGGACAGGAATGTGAAAAGCTATTTAGCGAATGCTATTTAGCCGTCTTTTCCAATCACCAACAGCATATTGTTCACTTTCCATGTATCGTTGAGGATCAGGCACGACAGGAACAAATAGGTTAGTATTAACGTAGCGTTGGCTTTCATGCTTTCAAACTACGCGTGGCAAACGGCGACCGGCACTTTGGCGTGATGAACGATGTAGTCACTGACGGAACCAAGGACCGTTCGACGAATGGTGCCCAGGCCGCGCGTGCCCGTGACGATCATGTCAGCTCCAACCTCCTCCGCTTTCTTCACGACGCTTTTTCCGGCGCTTTCATGTGTAGTCTCCACCAATCCCTTCACTTTATCCTGGAAAGCATGGCACATTAAACGATAGGGTTCGTTGCAGTGATTTTGTATTTTAAAAGCTCGCAAGCACGGGTCTGAAGTGAACCGTGAGGTCAAAACCAACGTTTTTCAGTCAAACTGCAAACTAAACCTCGCATTGCAGTCGATGTGACGAATCGAGTCAGTATTCTAGACAGTTGCGTTACGCCATTACGCCAAAATTCGGAATGGACAGCCCACTGGAACCATTTATGCTAAAACTCAATTTCCTGCATAAGCGATTGTAGGTCCCGTCTCAAACTGCTTTTTTGTGACACTCTGCAACGCTGCACAAACCCGGACTGTTGCGACGAATCCCATCTCCTGCTATCAACCAAACCATAAAATACGTGAGAATTTAAGAAATTTCTGTGGATAGTTAAGTGATTTCTTGTGGCCTCTTACATTTTCATGCATTGCGTTTGTTAACATCGCAACTCAATTTCTCGCATCAACGCACTGCGCATGAAACGCGACAATCCGAGCAATAGACCGTTCCTTATTGTTCTAAAACCAAAAGCGTTATCTTTGAATTGCGATAGTTTCGTCTCGAGGATCGCGGCCCAAGTGACCCCGGATCCTTCGCAACCTTCCACATCTAAAGTTAGAATTCGGTCCACTTGGACCTTATCGCAGCAACATGCAGCAGTGCCAAGTATCGAAGCTAGCTTTTTCGCGCCATGTATGTGTGTGTGTGTGGTGTTTGTTATCGCCATACATGGGTGTGTTGCACTGCTTTGTATGTTGGTGTGAAATCTAATAAACATGATTTCATGAATGATTTTCCGCAAAAATGTCAAAAGAGCGCGTTTTTTGTATAAACTACATCCACCACTTCTTCGCTATAATCAAGGTTAGATTTTATGTCCGCTGAAGCAACCACTAAACAATTCGTAACAAGAAAACAGTTCTAACAACTTGCGCAATCAAAATGTTTAAATCATCTACGGTGCTGAGTCGAACTACCGAACTGCACTTGTCTTTGTTTTTGTTTCTGGAGGAAGTGTATCAGTAAATGTTGACTTTTGCAAGCTCTCCTGAACTTGAAGTTCTACATTCACTTCTTTGCCTCCACCAAGGCCTGGTTCAAGTTGTTAGTTTAGATAGCTTCCTCAGGGAGCCCTGGAATTCGACCGTTATATGTGGGTTTTCAGGCAAAAACTGTTGATGCTTTGTAGTTGCTCAAGCAGCGCAGACTGGCATGCAAGTGGTAGTACGTTTGTGCGAAGAGAAAGATTGGTAAAAACAGCGCAAAATTTTAATTGAGATTAATTGTAAGTAGAATAACGTGAATCACGTAAAAACAGACTTTTCTTACTGGCAAATTTCTCATATCTTTCAAATTTATAAATGAGCCATGAACACAACAGAAAATGAAAAATTTCCATTTTTGGCAATATGGCTGTCAAAACAACCTCTAGACCAGTGGTTCTCAAACTGATGGGCGCGCCACTCCTGGGGGGGGGGGCGTAAAAGGTTTGCAAGTGGGGCGCAGAGTATGGCAGCGGCATATTGTTGGAACGCAGGATAATGACAAATAAATCGTTGTCCTACTTTTTGTGCTTGGTTTGGAGGTAAGGTAAGGCGCGAATGGCAATGACTTATGCTAAAGAGGGGCGATACTCTGAAACAGTTTAAGAACCTCTGCTCTAGACATTTACAGGGCATTGCACAAATGACTCATACCAGCATACAAGCCAGTGAGTCAAGTTTAACACTCATAATGTTACTGCGAAAATTTTTCACGGTAATTTAGGGTTCCTTCTGTAACAATCTAATGAGTGTTTTCCAAACTTTACTAAAGCGACTCAAATTTTGAGAAACCAGTTTTCGTAACATCCCAGCACATGATTAAATAAAAGATTTGCCGTGAAAGGTTATAACCTCAAAAATAAATTAGTAATAAGAAATAAGATTTTAAATCAACACCTATTCTCCAAAAAGTACTGCGCAGTCACACTAATAAGAAACTTTCTAGTTTGCTGTCAGTGAGTAACTTCAACAACTTCAATCTGATTTGGATTATTTGCTTCCAATACAGGAACCGCATTAAATTCTTTCTCATAAAGTTGTTGCAAATGGAATCAACTGTTCAATGGCCAAGTTTGAAATAGTCGGATGCACTACGTTTATTGAAGCCCAAATGTGGATTTTTGCCGAAGCTTTTGAATATTTTTCTTTGCAAGATGAAATATGATTTGTTATTTCAGCCGTTATGCCCATGTACTCTTCTGTAACATGGAAGAGTATTTAAGGCAAAATCATCACTGCAAATGGATCATTTACATCCAAACATTTTTATCAGTAGGCTTCAGATTTTTGCCATGGCGGTCAATAAACGTTTAGGCAAGATATTTTAAGTTCCCGATTATATATTCAAAAAAAAGGTCTGTCGCAATATAGTGCTTTAATTCCATGGAACATGTCATACTTATCCCGGGGCAAATGCCATTGCTATATAATTTTTTGTAGCTACGTGCTTTAAAATGAGGAAAAGATAAGAGTTGCTTCAGAAAAACTAAATAACGTACAGGTTTGAAAACTTAGGTCAATGCAAACTTCTGTAACCGTCAAATAGCCCGAAATCTGCATCCAAAGGAAGCTTAAAGACGTTTTTCCCGCGGTACTTACCCCGTACTGTGCACATTTCTGTTTTAAAGTTTCGCTCAATCTTTTCTGCTTCTCTTTGTGTGCCGCAATCAGGACTCGGACTTCTTCGATTATTACAGTAGGAACACCTGCCGCACACGATGGCACGCACATCAATTCTCGCATACCGTACGATGCATGACAACTTGGGTATAATGACGTTTAGCGGCCCGCTGGCAATTGTGTGATATATCAGGGCTGTGGAGACGCAGCACAGGCAATTTCGGTCGACTGGAGCTAGAGCTGGAACCAAAAACTTTTAGATGGAGCTGGAGCCTAAAACTTGAGTTCCGGCTCCACAGCCCTAGTTTGTAAGGCAAAGGCAAGCGAGTTGTACAGGTATTACAATGGTACTCAGTTTTCAAATGACAAAATCATTCTGGAGCAGGAGCCAAAAATGTCTAGATGTGGGAGTCGGAGCTGGAGCCAATGAATTTAAATGACTCAAGCTGGAGCCAAAAATTTTATTGCTTGGAGCTGGAGCCAAAAAATTGATGATGCTTTGAGCTGGAGCCGGAGCCTAAATTTCATGACTTCCGGCGCAACAGCTCTGATATAGAGGAGGATGATCTATCATCTGTTACATTGCATCATGTATTTAAGCTAGGTAGACTTCCTTCAGAACAGATTTCCAGAATCTTTATCACTGCTAGATCTGCAAATGATAACTTTAAATCTGGCAATAAACCTTAAATAACTTTTTCACCGTTGCGTTTTATTTTGTTATTGGCGGGGTGGGTTGCCAGACATGAATTTTGAAAACTACGAGAGAAACATATTTTACTGGAATTAAGAGGAAAAACATTGTCTTTTTGAAAGCTCCTTTCACTAAATAAGTTATTGTAAAGAGCTTATGAAGCGACAGTGTTTTTCCTACAAACTCAATAAAAGATTGTCGCAGATTTCAAATTTAAGTATGACAACCATCCTGTTAATGACTCCGCCGGTGACATTGCCTGAAAAATCGAATTTTTTAAAGCTTAACCACAGCGAAAGAAAACCTCAAAATCCCAAAGCACTTTGCCTTTTTTGTTATCACTCTTAGCTAAGCTTAAAGGCGTGACAAGCTAGGTATTACAAGCAAACATATGTTCTCTCGTATGCTCTTCAGTCTTTTGATGCAAACTTGAACAAATTAAAGGTATTTTTGGACGTCATTTTTTTCTTTTTACAGCTTTAACATGGCTTTAAAAGCAATGGCAAAAATGAATAAAGCGAACTGTTATCGTTTTTCAATAGATTTAATCATTTCGCAGTTTTTTAAAGTATAAAGAGGCTCAGTTACTGACAGTACGTTTAATTGAGCCAACTGTCGAAGCAAAAATTTGTTCTGCAACTATTTTTCTGTCATCATGCTATTGTTAACATCAGAGTCTAAACTTCAACGTTATTTTTTGCCAACGACCGTGCCAACCGATTGAGGCGTGCGTGCATTCCAAAAAATATTTCACGTCCACTGTTCTATATTATCAAAGTAAACATCGATGAATTATTAGAGCAAGCCGTAGGAAAATTTAAACAGAAATTCCACTTTCTGGAATTTGATGGCATTTTCGAGTTGAGTTACAGCAGCATTGGATATTTACAATGTGTGGTTGAGGGATGCTGGAAGGGGCGCTAAACCTATTGTTATATCACGTGACGTTTTTATATCTGATTCGAGCTTCTCTTTAAGTAATTAAAACCTCAGCAATTTTTCTTGAGTTTCAACGTAATTTTCTATTAATAGCGAGTGTAACGATAACACGCTTGCAGAATACATTCGTCGATTGTAGCCAGCGGTTGCAAAATTTAAGTGGTGTAAATGAGGCTGTAAACAAACCGGTTAAAAGTGAAAAGTAAAATTTCGATTTCGACAATAACTTCGCGGGATAAAATTCATTGATTTGGCATTTCCAGATCATAACACGGCGCCTATCTCCGTTTGCTTGCGCCGTAGGCCACGCGGCTGCTTTCGCTGTGAATGCTGCACTGGTGGCGAGTCAATGGCAGCACCGGGCGTGAACCATTCCCTTGCACTCACCCATCAACGCCGAGCACGAGGCTGGGTAGGCCGTAAGTACTGTATTTTAAATTATCGGTATGACCCGACCGGGAATCGAAAACAGTCTACCAGCTTGGGTAACGCTTACTTTACAAATTATACCACTTAGCATACCCGGTCAAATTTCGTGTCGTTTTCATTTTTTTGTACAATTTTTTCGTAGTGATGAAATCAATAAGGTTGCCAGTTCTTCAATACGTTCGTTCGAAAAATGATTTGATCAATATCATTCACAAAAAAAGGTTATTTTGTTCTTGAACAAGTGTACTGAAGTCTGACTGACTGAGAATTGCTGTTACGATTGGTTATTCGCCATAAAACAGTTGCCTGTAATGGCAGCCTACAAAATGAAAAAAATATTAACAAAAGTACAGAAGCAGCAGCATTTAAGTACTTAGAAAATTTTCATCAGTAATCATAGGACATCCACTGGGGCTCAACATCCTCAGCAAACTCTCCCTAAATGCCAGTTGACGCGACGTAAGCAAAACAAATATGAACAAGGTGCAAGTAACGTATCTTTCAACTGCGGAAGAAAGATTAAAATAAACAAGGCGAAGAACTGATTCTTACATACAGGGATCCCAACACATTTTCTTAAACCATTTTCTATACTTTTCCCATATACCTTTTCAACAACAAATAAAAAACTTTATCAGCATCACTGATCTTCATTTTTCCAAGATTTTATTCATCGAAAATAATGTAAAAACATCTGCAAAACTGTCATCAGATGCAAAAAACAAAATTTAAAAAACAAATGGCTGAATTTTGAATTTCCACACTTAACAAAACTTTGTGTACATTTTGGTCGAATTCAATACGGTGTTTAGTTCTTCAAAACCGATTTTACAAAAGAATGCCTCTGGGCGGGATGTTTTTTTGCAATAGCATTACGCCACTAAGCAATATGAACGTTGCCTTGGGCTACTTTTAGAACAGGATAAATTTAAGGTTAAACCACTAACCTCCAAATATAGATGTTGGTATGTCCGGTTGGTCCAGATGACAAAAAACAACAACTTCGTTGTCGTCTCTGTGCATCTTAGTAAAATACCCTGAAGAAAAATAATCACAAAAGTATGTCATTCCTGCACTAAATACATTTGAAGCGAGGAACGCAAGAATGGTTCGGTTAACTTACGGCAGGGGCGGATCCACGGGGGTGATTGGGGCGATCGCCCCCCCTAAAACCTAAGAAAGAAACTTGCACAATTCGGAAAACAGCATTCGCGATATATAGCTAATTTTGCCGTCCATTGTTTTGTCACAGCAGTGTTGTGAAGTATACTTCCATCTCTCTTACAGTAGTGAACCCATAATGAGACGTAACTACCAAATATAGTGAAATCGCCCCCGCCCCTAACCTTACTGGCTGAATCCGCCCGTGACTGACGGCAAATTATAATGGCTATTCGTTAACTCCGCCGGTGATGTTGTTGAAGAGTTTATAAAAACATTAGTTTCTCATTAAAAATCTAACACTTTACTGTCCGCAGTGGCCGGTCAAGTTGGGTTTGAACATTTTGGTAAAATTGTTTTACAAGAAATAATGGGAGAAACATTTAAATGAGTGTTAAGACAAGGGTGTGGCATACCGTTAATTTGACGGCAATTAAAAATTAAGGAAAGTCCACACCACAAAAGCAAGTCAACCTTACATTCAAAGGCCTTTTCGGCGTTGTCGCTGCCATCATATGCCACAAAAACCTTCATACTGTTGCTTTGATACGTTGTCCACAGAGCAGGTACAGAACAAGCAGTTTTTATAGCTCAACAGCTAAGGTAAAATAATTGTATAAATGCCTTATGGTGCAAGAACTTCGCGGTACAACATGGTTTGCAAATAACGCTAAGAGTCACAAGATCACACTTTCTGTTGTAAAAGCTGTACTTTTATACAAAAATCTGTGGTTTATTAACTCTTGCAAACGTACTCATATTTTTGAAAAGGTAGTTTATTGCGAAACAAAGAAAGTAAAATTGTGCAGCCTTTAAGAAGCAGAAATCGATTAACAAACTTTGTTATTGCCAGATTTCTAACACCCATACGCTTCTGTTGGCGAAGTCGAAACTCCAGCAAGCCATAACTTCAGGATGCTGGTAAAAAAATGTAAAACAAGTTCCTCACGAAGTTTCGAAGACCCATCATTTGTGTTTTTTCGGTGCTCACTTTGGTACAAAGAAGTGACTTTTGATGCACAACTACCTGGAGTAGTGCAGAACTAGTCTTTTTACGCAGAAATAGCTGTGAGTAACAAGTAATAGATTAATGGGAGTAACTTGGAATTTGAAGCAAAACAGTTTTTTTGTTAAGTTCTGGACGGTTAAATAATGTGTTTAGCTTTGCACAATTTCTAAGAAAAAAACACACTACACGCTCGTGTGCGTAACACATTTTTATATCAACTCATTTTCATCTTAATCTTGTTGCGCCGTTGCGCGTCGGTACGTCTTTAACGGATATGACGAAAACATTTACCGTAGGTTTGCATCTAGAGAACCATGTGCCTTTCGGAGCTAAAAATGAATGAAAATAATCTGCAATAAATCAGTGAGAGTAGGTGCATCCTCGCATTTCAGGAAAATGTACAAAAGGGGCATTCCAAGGGTGAATGAGCACCGACGTTGTTACAAAATCAAATAACCATGAACTAGGTCCGTGTTTTTCAACCTTTTTTCTGCAACGGAACCTTCCGCAAATGTTTGCGTTGCTCGTGGAACCCCATGCAATGATCAAAGTGTTTATATTGCTACAACCGCATAGAACTGTGGCTGGGAATTTCATTCCAGGAAAATTCGGTCTGTTTCGGTGGAGCCCCTGCAAGCCTGGTCAGAAAGTTCAGAAATGCTAACAATGATTTCATAAAACTAAGTGCACAAACACACAATACATCTTTTGCAATAGCTCTGTGACCTACTGAAAATGTCCAGGTGGCCCACATTTTGGGTGTCTGTGATCATTGGCGATTCTAGAATTTAAAGTGGGGAGGCCACCGCGGGGCTAAGGAAAAAGTAGGGTAAAACAGCTGTCTATCCTGTATGGTGATTTGCCGTTGTTTTGAAGATTAATTTGTTATAATTCACCTCATCAAACCCAAACTAGGCTTGTGAATATCGTTAAATATGACTTAGCGTTAGTATTCACTATAGACACTCAAACGCCACATGACGCAATCGCACAATATACTGTTATGTCGAATATTCTGTGCTAACGATGCAGCTTTCACAGCACTACACATGTAAAACGAAACACCATATCCCGTACACAATTGTGCTGACCCCACAGCACATTCGTGCAGCAGTTTTCGTTTTCCCACATGAACAAAAACTGCTGCACGAATGTGAAAACAATTCACACGAAAGCGAATGGTTCAAACCACGAATTCCATCCTCATACAGAGGTAATTAGGCTGTTGATAGTCAACTAGTTTTGTCAAAATATTCTTAACACAAAGAAAATTTAAAGAACCATCTGCCAACAAGTTGGTGACTGCTGACTAATCCGTTTTTGTGGTAGCTTACGTACACTTTCTGGATGTGGTGTAACTATAACAATGTCATGCAACTACTATCACGAGTATAATATCAATCTGCAGCGTGGATAGGGTGAAAACAATTTTATGCACAGCGAGGGTTTGTCAGCAGTGGCACCTAAGTAGCATATAGCCGCGCCGCATATAGGCATGAGTGCATCAGTGTTTGGGGCGTGTACCTGATAGCATAATGTAAAACAAGCGTAAAACGTGCTTTGCAGAATATTCCCAACAAAGTCTTTCATTTCAATATTCGCATTAATTTTTGACTGATCCTCAAAAGCTGACTTTTAAACCCTGCGTTAATTTATGACAATCTTGTCATAAGCGAAAACGCATTACCGCAGATAAACCAAAAAGAAGATTCAGACGAATAGACAATGAGCAATATGATTCTCACACCAATCCCTGCACAGTCTACGTAAGAATTCATATCAACATCAATTCAGTGTAAACTAATCCTTCGATTGTTATGTCGACTGTCAAATTCATCAACGAAATCATCTAAATCTATTGTTTCAGATCATATCCTTTCAATTTAAAGTAAATCAGTGTCACTCAATCCTTCACTGGTCATGGAATATCAGAGAAATGTTTTCATTAATTCCATTTTGAAAAAATTCTCCCGCATGAAGCCCTGGTGACGGGAAGAGTTACAACTATTAGTAACAAGTTGTTGCTAACAACTTGTATGAACAATCAAATGCAGCTTTATAAGGACCTATTAACGAAAGAAATTGAGAGATGTAGGCAGCTGCGACTCCTTCCGAAACAAATTCTTTGCCAGTGGCATTTCATGTTTTAAACCATTTTCACCAATTGAATATGCATTTGCCAGTTCCTTCAAGCCTTCAAGCGTCCTGACAGAAATGTTTTTGGCCTCCCGGCCAAGTCGATGAAATAAGGGACAGAACTACTCCTGAATCATTACAAAAAATCCTTAAAGTTCTATGGCGTTGCAGGACCATGTATCGGTAGATTTGTATCTGAATTCACGGACCAGCTCTGTAAGATGCTTCGAAGTCGTATACACAAAAGGTGCAGTCCGGATAAATTAACTGACACCAATTCTTCATGCTTTAAGAAATGTTTTGCTATTACGACAAGCAAAAAACTGCTGCCAGTATTATAATCCAGTTCCACCTCACACTGAAATGTGCGGAAGATCAATCTTCCCAATTCTAAGACTGTTTCTTTGTTTCGAACAAATCTTTCGCCACCACACCGCGGTCTTGCTACATTTCACGCAGGATCCGAGCAACCACTGGCCTGTGTGTCGTCATCAACAACTCCCATTACCTGGCCGTCAAAAACAACAACATATTTCATGCATTTGGGAAATGCTGAATGCAGGCTAGAGGGCTTCTAAATTATCGTTTGAAATATTGATATTGCTGGCTGAAAATTATCTGCTGTGTATGTCAACCAAATGAACTTAATAAACGTAAAATTAAGCACAAAACTAGGGAGCCAAGGCCCACCCAGGCCACCCCTTAGAATCGCAACCGTCAGTGATTTAAGTTTGAAACATCGCTTACAAATCCCAAGGCCAACAAACCTTTGATGTGAAGAATCCTTTCACATTCGAATAGTTTCCATTTTGCAAAGGAGTGCAAGATTTGTACTCCTCACATGTTTTTAAACAAAGATATACTGTATAACGATTAGCAATAATAAAAAGCTGTCGAGTTTGCTGTAAGCTTTCGAGGAATCAGCAGACAGGGTTCTACTTTCTTTTTGCGATGATTCAAACTTCCAGATATCTGTATTCAAGTAATTAGTCTCCACAAAGGTGACGGTTTTGAATCCATCGGCAAATTTGAAATCGATTTGATGCAACACCAAACACCCTCAATAAGATTTTATGACTGAGGATGCGTGGTATTACCGTCGCCTTCGTAGAGACTAGTTCTTGTATTTAGGATTGGGCTTCAGTGCAGGGGTGCAACCAGCTCTTCATCTCGGGAAGGGCAATTTTCATGAAATTTTATTCGATGACGGCACCGTGCTTATTCAACCGTGGTACAACTTATCTCGCAAACAGTCCCAGATAAGGTTATCTTCGCAACATTTCTGAGAATGAGAACTTTCAGTTTTAATGAAGATGCAGACCTAACGATCAGGACAGGGTAAAAATTAGTAGCTTAATACAAACCCCTGGTTCCGTACTCAACTAGTGCAGTCATGGCTTTAGTGTGGCATATGTATAGGCTACTAGTAAACCTGCTTAACTTTTTGTCTTTTTTTAGCAAGTTCGTTCTAGCCGTGTTCTTCTAGCGTGTGTTTTAATTTCTATAACAAATGAAGATCCAAACTGGAGGGATAGCCAGTGCCGGATTAACAATAGTAGCAAATGTACTGTAGCAATTAAAACGGGACCCGCGCTTTTGAGGGCCTCGCGGTCCTTTGCATTAAATCTGTTCTTTATCGAATGCAAGGATTGGTATTACAATATACAGTAGGTGCCCGAGGCATAACTTTCAGAAAGGGGGCCCTATATTTTGCACATGCTATGTACTAGACACTTTATTCGCTGAAAGCAATATTTTCAAGCAATTTGCTTCTACGTTTCATATTTTCCAGCAATCTGCTTCTGCGTGAAATTCCATTTCACATGGTACATTGTTTGAAGTCTTGATTTTAACTTGTTCTTTGTCTACACATTAAAATTTGAGAGACTCTTTTTGGAACATTTGCACGCAAGTTTTCAAAAACATATCACTTTCACAGAATTTATTAAATGTGGCTCTAGAGTGATTAATAAAATTTTTAACAGTGCATTCACAGTGCAAAAACTAAACGCGAAACTCTCTAATGAGGCCCGAGACGACCGCCTGGTTCTCCTCCCCTAACATCCACGTCTAATTATATGTATAGAAATTTTTCAGTCCAAGACATCACTATGTCGCTAAATTTGCCATAATGAATTAACCGAAGGTAGACTACTGTCTTTAAATTAACGTATTTTGCAGTTATTTACAACATTGTGGGACTCACTCAAGCAAAGAGGCGAAGCCGCAGCAATATCCAGATATTGCAGGATTGCATTGTTATGAATGGCATTAAAAAATATTGTATCATCACACTGACCTGTTCTATAAGTTGTATTATCTTTTTGGTACTTTAGAATTTAGCCAGTGGTGCCAATCCTTGGGGTTTCGCCCCCAGATCTGGGTTTTTAATGCCTTTCTGGGTTTTTCAGGATTTAACTGCGTAGTGGCGATTTAGGATAGAGACTAACAGCCCATGTCAAGGGTAAAGGGATCTTTGAATGTCACCATTTCGGGCGAAACGGAACGGGAGTCTTGTGTCTTTGACTCATAACAGATCAGGTGTGTTTGGGTAAAACCGCTTTTTCTGGCATCCATGAGTTGCGTGAAATTTTTAGAAGCAAGTTTAAGGCTATGAGCTTTCAGGGCTTGCACTGGTTGCAAAAGTTTGGGTCTGTTAAAGCGTCATTTGGAGCCAAAGTGTGCAGCAGGTAGGTGCGTTCAACGCATGACTAGCACTCCTATGACACATTACTAAACCCTTCTTCCCAAGCCGTGGTACTGGTACCAACCCAGGAAAGCACTAAAAGGTGAAACAGTCCTCACGCTAAATTTATTTAAAAACTATCAGGTTTCGAACCAAAAATGCAACTAAACAACATTTTTTTAAGAAATGTACTACGTTAATAATGATGATCCGCTTTGCCCCTCACAAAAATAATCAAAATTAAGGTCGTAGGTAGACGAACAAGGGGTTTGACGTGACCACCAACCGTTTTAACCACAAATATGCTGGAATTGTCAACTTGGGAGATAAACAGGCATTTTTTATCTTTTTGTTCGTGTACCACTTTTTTCTGAGACAGACCTCAATTTGTCCCCATGAAACTTTATAGCATTAGGGTACTGTTGAACCGTGCAAACTGCTGATAACTTTTCAAAGTGATAAGAGAAATCTTAGCTTGTTGGTTGTTATTAAATACCAATCATTTACGAAATTTTCGATCAGATGGCCCGTTTCAAGATAAATCTCAGGGATAATTAACCAGTAGGATGCAGAAAAATTCAAATAAAACTTTTCTGAAAAACGTTTACAATATAAAAGTTCATCTTCACTCTTTTAAAGTTTCTGCAAATGTCAAAATTGCTATGCAATGTTTTGAAATTTAAAGGGGGGAAAATGCCCCTAAATGCTCCACCCTGGTTGCGCGCCTGCTTCAGTGTGTTCTCAGAAGTACTTTGCAAAAACATATGCTGGACTTCATTTATGTATTGCAAAGCACAGAACAAGCCTTCCGTCATAATATCGGACGCCTTTCTTTCAGTTCTTCGGCTTTGTCTGGAAGTTCCCTAATCTTATCTGCATTTCTGTCGAATCTTCCACTGGAAGGTGTCACGAACACCGTGCAACGCTATTTGACTTACTGCAGAGCTTTATGATGGAATATTAACTACTCTTTTTTAAAACTATCTATGGACCTATAAACCTTTTTGTCAGATAATAAAAAGAACTAGGACCAATTCGCAGAGACTGATCTACCACACCTGCTCAGCAGCAAACAACTAGAATCAATACTTGCCACTCGCTATAACACAAAAACAGAGCTCTCACAAATGCAACTCCAAAAATCCCTAGAACAGTACCCAAAAATCACTAAAAATCCCTAAATCTGTGGTGGTGCAGCATAAAATCAGAGTACCATGATAAATGTCAAAAATAGAACCAAATATGATTTGCAAAATAAACTGAAATAGTTCCTTTTTGCACATTTTCATACTTTTCCGAAAATCCCTAAAAAGGGTCAAAAGTTCCAATCTAGGGACAAAATCTCTAAAAGTGAAAGCACTGCACAAAAACCGAATCCGCCTCGTGTGCTGTACGCGCAAGGAATCAAGTTTGACTGATCAGCAATTAGCATCCTCGAGTAGCGGCTTGATTCACCTGACCGATCGGACACACGCACACACTCGCGTGCCTTTGCTACAACTGAATGCACGTGGACCAGCGAGAAAAGCCGGCCTGACACATTTTTATTAAAACTCCGACGCAGCGCCTCGGGTTCAATTCGGTTCGCAAGTAGTGTTGAAGCGCAATACCCTGTCAGCAGCTACTGCTGCCAGCCCTGATCAAGCTTGCTCGCAGTTTGCCGTCGTTCTCCGCGGCTCTACTCTTTTGTTAATTGTGTTCGCCATAGGACATTTCTGGTAATTTATATTTGCACCAGTCACGCGAAATTCATGTATCTTCTTCGCACTGGAGCTACCAGAAAAAAACAAAAATGCTACAGCATTCAGAAACGCTACAGCATTATTCTAGAGTTGATGGACTAGATCAGGGTTCCGCAAATACTTTTTGGCGCCACCCCAAAAATAGTTCTAAATTGCCGCGACCCAAACATTTCATGAGCATGCAATTTTGTGGAAATGCTTTATAATTAAATATCAATTTTAAGACTACAAATTGACAACAACAATTTTATTGCACAACATTGTGTAAAACTTAGCACATAAAACAGTAAACGACTGTATTTATTCTGTCTAATGAGAATGGCAAATGTAAAATCTAAATTTAAATTGATTCGCGATCGATATTACTTGCAGAAAACAACTCCTAGCAGTTCCCAAAGGATCCTACTCGGTTTCCCTGCCGATAGCGGGCATGTGTCATTTTCCAATTTAACAGCAGAAATATTTACAGTTCACGTCTGTTAAGCCGGGTCTTCCAGTAACTGATCTTTTATGCGCTCTGTCGAGCAGCCCTATCTAAATCTGCCTAAGTTTTATAATTTTCGAGTAGGGAGAATCTGCCATTTTGCCCATGGTTACCAGTCGTGTGACAACAAAAGCTGCGCGTAAGGTAACCATTGCCCATTGTGGGTAAAACGAATTTCCGTATCATGAAGGTGTACGAGCGAGAAAGGAGAGCCGTGCCAGCAGGTGTAGGACACATGAGCGAAGGCGCTGACGAAATAAGCCGATTTGGCGCATGGCTCCTGTTGAGCTTGTGGTGTTGTAACAGTGCAATTTTTATTACGAAGTAATTGTTCACACACGTCAATAGATCATGTCCCGCGCTCAAAATGACTGCCTAGGATTTTTGTAAAAAATTTGCCCGTTTTGGAAGTTACCTCATGTGCCTGAAATTTGCAAACAATTCTGCAAATAACCTGTTTTCATGTCTCAACCTAATTTATTTCTGTTACATGTAGAACCGCAAGTTTCGAGGCGAATACGATTTTGATCTTCAACCGACTGGCAATAAGGGCTACTGGAGGAATTTTTGCATTTTTCCTGCGTTTTAGGTGTCTGTATTATGCGTACCCCCTACATTTAATTTTGGGAAATGGTGTTTGATTTTGACAAAATTAATTATTTTCGAAATTCAACAAGTTCACTTTTTCGGGTCAAATCACCTTGACACTAAGTGCTCAGTTGTTGAAAAACCGGCATGTGTGCCAAAGACGTTTCAGTTAACCCTGACCTGGGTGATACTGGGAACATTGTTGTTCAGTTTGGGCAGAGGTTCCAACGGTGAAAGTGTCCGAAGGTTACCTGAGCAGGGTTTTAATCAGTTCCCAAGCACGATGGCCTAACTAGGATATATCTAGAGAGACCTCAAGAGTAATGTCAGCACAAACAGTAGATTTTCGCTTTGAAAAGCTTCTAAGACCTGGTAGTTTCATACACCAAAAACTGTCTGCCAACGCAATAGCTTCAAGCTTAAGATTCGTTCTTGACTGGCTACAACAGAAAATAATCCAAGCCACAAACTACTCATAGGATAAAATCAATGTTCAATGCTGGATTTACTTATATTGAAGTCGCAATGTCGTTATAAGATTTTTGCGAACTGCAACCCGCATATAAACAATGGATCTGTTGTGAACTTTGAAAGCACGGTTAATTGACCTTCTCCTCGCTAGCAATTAACATTTCTGGTCGCGAGCGCGATTGAACATAATTTGGTAACGTGATGGTTGTTTGTGTTTTAGGTGGTCCTTCGTTTATGGCACTTATCAGCTCTGGCTAGATTGACGCATACAGTGCTGTAGATTGTATTTGACACCGAGCCTTACATCGTATGGGACGTTTGCTGCACGGGTTGAGTGACCGGTAGGTAAGCCACAACAACCCAAGGTTACACGCAATTATGAGGGGTAATAAAAATGGCGGTGCAACTACTACATTGCAAAAAACAGGATGAGTAAACAGCTTACACAAGGTCTCTCCGCTACAACTTACGTTAAGTAAAAAGTTTCACTAGACTGGCTTTTTATTCCCTTGGGAGTGTCATATTCACTAACGGCCAACATTCAAGCAACGCCTGAACACGCCAATTCAACAGTGAACAGACCATGCAAAGACACGCTTCAGTTTTTCGCTTTTTTCGCAAATAATCAGCCCGATCTGTTGTCACAAACAAGCAGAAACGAGACAGGAAACACGAACATTAGCAATACTGTTTCGTCACAAACACTCAAACGGACGCCAGACTCATGTTGAACTTTCTCCAATTGTATGCACGCTTAGGTCCGTCTTTGCCTTGTGGATTGCTTTTTTTCGGAGCTCGCGGGATCGCGTGAGGAACACGTGGCCCGGTATATTTTAGGCTCTTGGAACAATAGAACGCTTTCTTCAAGTCCTTCGACACCTGCATGTAATCAAACAACAGTAGAGCGAACATCCGCGCTGGATTTTTTTGACTTTTTTCAAGAAAAACGCGCCATACAGTTCATTCAGTATGCAACCTTTTGGAGGACCCACTTTTGACAAAAAAAATCCAACATTGATTTAGTTTTGATCTCCATTTCAGAGAATAGCTGTAAATTTTGTTTCTTCGAAAACATTCATTTTTTCCGAAAAGATCGGCATCTAGACGATTTCATGATCGTGTTGTTGCTGCCTTTTTATTTGAATTTTTGCACCAATGAAGATCAGAAGAAGAGAGTGTACGATTTTGCGTCACAATTAGGAAAAGAGGTTACACGTACACATTCATTACACGTACACATAGGTATAGGCGTACGGGAAGGCATTTTACTGGGGGGGCGGAAAAAATTTGCCCTGAAAATAACAATTTGCCCTAAAAATAAACATTTGCCCTGAAACTAACTTTTTAGTTTAATCCAAATGGGGCCTGAAACCTCATGCAAATCTGTTCTATACAGTTGAATTCGTTTATAACGGCTTCCTCTGTAACGTCAATTTGCCCATAACGTTACATTTTGATTGGTCGCGATGGCATCTTTTATATGCATTTCAATTCGCTTATAATGTCCATGTGGCAATAACGTTCCTTTATGCAATTCCCTAGAGGTGCCTTTGTAGGCAAATTCTGTAGTTACCTTGCTTTTAACTCAAGGGGTTGAAGTTCCTTGCGTGTTGTTTTCTCCCAGACAAGACAATTTACGGTAATTGCTTTTACTGATGCAAATATGTACGCGACTTCGATTACGCAACGCAGTGTTGTAAAAGCGGCGGTTCCAGATCGTATGGTCTGACTCCCTAAACCTCCCTGTGTTATCGCTGCAGTGCACTTGAGCAACAAGTGCAAGGCACTTCAAGACGCGCACTCAAAGGATCCAAGCAATCTGCACGTTCGTGCCGGCCGCTTCTAAAACTCCTGTTAATCAAAAAATCTATCATCTTAACCCCCTGCACCTCTACCCAGCGCAAACTCGAAAACGAACAAAGAAAGAGTTACCGAATTCTTATATCAAGCTGTTGAACTACCGACATCCGATTGTTCGATTTTTACAGAAAACGAGGG
>Ga0210059_1004975_pt1 | contig 21392 bp, 19 predicted proteins | sample Ectturendosymbi2_FD_188042 | JGI IMG/M metagenome (GOLD analysis project Ga0210059, IMG submission 188042) | Ecteinascidia turbinata endosymbiont from Florida, USA - Sample 2 (SPAdes) (version 2) | ecosystem: Host-associated > Tunicates > Ascidians > Unclassified | place: Key West, Florida...
TTGACCAACTTGAAAATCTGACTCCTGTTTGGAAATTTGTTGAAGCTGAACTTCCTTCTGAACCTTGCTTGAACAATCTGGAAAGACTTCGTTTCGTAATATGTCTTTACACAAAAGATCTTCTGCTCCATTGACCAAGGCATCATTAGACTATTTTTTGTTTAATATATAGAAAGGTTAACTATTTCCCTATGACAATCTGGAAAGAGAAAAATGAATAAGGTCATCGATAAAGGTTTTAGAAGCTGCCGCTTTGTTTCAACAATTGTGAAACACCCTGCATGTACATGTTCTGTACCTTAAAACTTCTACACATTCCTAGGTTTGAGCGCTTTGTACGAAACGACAAAAAGTTTTATTTTTAAAGGTCGATGAGGTCTGGTACTCTGGGGATTGCACCTTGTGCAAATGCGATGCTCAAGGCAGTGCCAGTTGCGGAGAACACTGCTTCTTGACGTGCGAAGAGGGCTTCGAACTAGTCAACCATGAATCAGACGATGGCGTCTGCTGCAGCTGCAAACCGATCGAAACAGTGTGCGAACAACCGACTGGCGTTTTTAGAAAAGTAAGTCCGTGCGAACGTATTCTTAACATTAATTTAATATTAAAGAGTATTTACATCTATTGCAAGAAGACTGATAAAGTGAAGTGACGAGGGTTGTTTTACTTTCGACATTTTTGTCTGCTGAGACTTCCAATGAAATATTGTTTGGGCTGAAGAGTAGGATTTGTTTAATGGGAAGTATAAATGCAGTACATCATTAAAACTAAGTTGATAGTGCGAGTTTTGAAATCAAGCTTTGCTTCGACAAACTGTTAGCTGTATAGCATTTTTCGAGTTTTAAGCTGCAATGAAGTTCACTTTGGTGAAATAAAAGATAAAAAAAGGGTCAAAATATTTGCAACCCATTGAACAAGTTTTCAAATTGTATTGTTTTCTTTTTGTAAACCTCAACGCAATTGCCTCACACCTAGCGGGCGGTCTGCTTTCACATGTGACCAGCTCGTAGCAAATGCAAGACTTCCGTTTCGTTATTCAGGAAAATGTTTGTTATGCTTCAAACCTTGCTTGGGTGCGAGGGACAAATGCACGTGTTTCCAAAACCACTGGCCAACAAAACCTTTCCTACGCGGAAGATAACAAGAAAGGGTTGTGGACAGTGGCGGGCAGACGCGGGGGGAGGCGAACGGGCGACGGACCCGGGCATCCAATACAAGGGGGCATCCAAAGAGTGAAATTTACAAAAGTTGAAATGCTGTGACTAGATGATTTTTTTCATTGTAAGCCTATACTAGCATATGTTGGATGGATATAATATTTCGAAACTTGTTTTTTTTGTCAACACTACAGTAGTTTTTACGTATTCAAATGTCAGTAATTCTTACGTTCTTCAATACCATGGACCTATACCCTAGGTGTGCGGCGCACACTCACTAAAACTGATAGTGACGTGGCTCTTCCAAAACGTGCGATCAAGGAAAAGTCACAAAAGGATTGAAAGAGAGTGGCGTAACTGACGAGTAGCAGGGTTCGACCTGCCCCCCTAGCAAGCTAAATCTAAAAACCGGCCCCCCTTTAGCTTACGTATTGAAATTTGGTGTTCTCGTAGCTTTCAGTAGGTTGTTGTTTTTGCGTTTTTCTGGATGTTTTCGTTTTTTAAGCTGGTATAGTAATCCACGACATCTGGATTCACTATCATTTCTTAAATTTTTTCCTAAGTGTTGGCTAGTGGTCCATATTCAGCTAAGTTTTGCCCCCGTGGCTCAAACCTCTGGTCACATTACTGTTGCAAAGATAAGTGTGGACGTTTAATTGATTTTCTGAACCAAATTTCAAAACTGTCCTACTTCAATATGATTGATTTAGCTGACTTTTTGATGCATATCTAGTTTCCTGTTTATGGAAAAAATCCTTTCTCAGCACAGAATTAGACACTAAGATCTTACAGAGTATATATTTCGCCTACAAAGTATCCATCATCAGCTCTGCGAAGTGCATGAAGTATAAATAGAATAAAATAAAACCCACAAACAGTAAACTTACCGATTAAGAAAAACTAAATGAAAAATTGCAACCCCAACTGCCCACTTTACATTGGAAATGAAAAGGCCACAGCAGGAACAACTAACCAAAACAAACTACCAAGTGTACAGTGACGTAACAAACAAAATAACAGTCCAGTAGGTTACACAGGATGAGTCGGTGGTACAGGCTAACTTGCTTGCAAGAATTCATTCACAGCTACGCGGTGGTTCTACGGATGGTCGCGACTGGTCACGAGCCATAAAGAAGCCGAAGTAACGGAAGTAAAACCATCCCAAAACCTTTCGTTACATAGCAAGACTGCTATAAAGCCATACCAGCACAGACTGCGTTAAAGCCACATCGCCAAAAACCGAATACTAGTTTCCCGTTTCGTTTTTGATGTGGCAACCCTGGGTGTGCGCTAATACAGCCGCACAATGCGCGGCGCACACCTGTGCGTGCAGGATGTGCATCAATTCGAGCTTCGTCAATTGGCAGTTGAGGCGGACCGATCATAACGGCTCACACAAGCCCATATCTGTTATGCCCTCACAGTAGTTGTACATATAACAGCCACATAATTAAAAACGAAAGTTTTCTTGCGTGCTTTATACGCATTCACAATTCTTGTGCACCATAGCAAGTTTCAAACTGTCAGCCCTTGTACGCCATCCCAACCACATACCTTCTCTGCTCGACTGCTATTCGACGCGACATTCGCGCAGCTTGAGGTTTTTGCATTTGTGAATTGTCCTGTCGTAGCGTTGAGTTTGTTTTACTCCACTGTTTCAATGTGCAGCCTTACGATTTTGCTGTTGTGAACTGCGTTGGCTTAGCGGTTTGTTCCACTCCCCTGTTTTAACGCGTTGCCGGATAATTTTGCAGTTAGGAACTGCTCTGTCTTAGCGTTGAATGCTGTGTTTTGCTCCGGCCTCCAAGTTGGAGCGCTGATATAATTTACGTTCATTACAGTTACACATTGTACAACAACGAGTAAGGAGAGTGCGTGTAGAATAATATGCATGTTGTGCTGTGGCGTACGCAGACAATTTCCGAAGGGTGAGGCAAAGTTTCGTCACAATTGTGAAATAAACTTTAGGGGAAGTGCCGAAGGCAAGACCATTCTAGGGGCTCCGGGGGCATGGCCCGGGAAAATTTTGCAAAATTACGCCTAAAAATGTGCATTTTTGTGCTTTCTGGAAGCCAGTTTTGGTATAGTGCTTTTACGAGACTTACTAGCCGGTGAGACAGAAAACTGAGCTTTTGTTGTCTGAGGCTCATGAAATAAACCTATATGCGTGCTTGGATGTTATAAGTTTAAGACATGTATCGCTTATCGAAGACGCTTACTGAAGTTTGTGGGCTCAAATCTCACGTCAGCCGAAGCTTTTTTCTGGTGTTCATTGTTACCAGTGTTAAGTTACTTAACAACCACGCGTGAAGCAATTTTGTCAGTGAAAGAATGAAATCATAAAATGAACATCAAGCAGAGGAAACGTACAGTAGTCATAAAAAAATTGCGCAGTGCATATATCAGTGACCAGAAAACAAAGTCAGTTTATTTTAAATTGAGGCCGTTGCCCCCCCTAAGTTACGTCACTGCCGAATACTGTTTATACATTTTTTTATTTTTAGGGTCTGAGGGGGGGGCCATGGCACAGTGCCCCCCCTCCGTACGCTAGTGATGTTGTGTCAGCAAACGTCGCCAAAACGTTGGTTTGCAAACGTGAATATGACATCATATTGTGACGTCACAAACAGCGTATTATCCAGTAACAATGACTACCGTACGCCATTGCTCAATATTATAATTTGTCGGGGGGCATACAATCAAGCAATCGCCCCGAGCATCACCAGACCTCTCCACACCACTGGTTGTGGAAGTGAAATGCAAAATGCTGTGGCACGGTTACGATGCCTCTGGAAAGTAGCTGTCTTCTGATGCTTAAGCCTATGAGTTTCATATTTCAGTGTACCTTGCCGCAATGAATGATAGAAAACCTCTTTTAAAACGTTTTCACGTCATAGCAACCATTTGAAAACTGCAGGTTGGCGACTCCTGGGCGCGTGGCCCTTGCTCAACGTGCACGTGCTCGGCGGCTGGAAGCATAGAATGCTTGACGATCGTTTGCTCCGAGTGCCGTGCCGGTACCATCGCAGTTAGCAGGGAAGGAAAATGTTGTCCTGACTGTGTTACACCCAACGTCACAACTACGGCGCCCATCACCACGACAACAGTCCCCACCACCTCTGTTAGGATTGTCAACACAACGCCTAGCAGCCCGGAAGGTAAAAATATTTTCTGAATTTCAAAAACTTCGCACAGTCAAAAACTTTGAAAAAAGTCAAAAATTTACTTTAAATGCATTCATCGCGTCTGCTTTATCGAAAGAATTGCGAAAGTATTTTTGGTTTTCAGTCAAGATTAAGATTCTTGCAATACGTGCAACATAATCCACTTTTCACAAAATCGTCGGTTACTTTTTTCAAAAATTATCTTACACTTGTCGATTTAAAGGTTCTGGTAACTGCATTAATGCGTCTAATATGCGGAAAAAATCGAAACTTTGGTTCAAAAAATTTTATAACTGTTTTTTCATCATTTACTTATATCTTGTGGCGAAAACGATCCTCTCTGACATGTTTTGGTTGCGGCCTAGCAGCGAAGCTTATGAGGAATTTTCATTAATCTGAGTCCGAACTATTTCCAACAATTTTCCAGAATGCACATGCGTGTGCGACAGCGACTGTGACGGCGTACCAGTGGCAGAATGCCGTTCTATTGAAACGTGCTCTGCGGATAGGTCGTGTACTTGTCCTAAGGGAACGTATTGGCATATTGACTTGATGGTCTGCATGAATTCATCCGCAAACAATTGTCCGTGTGAAGTGAACGGAAAGAAGATGGGCAGAGGTTAGCCTGAAGTCTGTTCACAGCAACTGTGATTTTCAATTATGGCTCGTCACTGATGTTTTGACTAGAGCTTTTTTCACTTAAACATTTCGGTGATTTGCTTCGGTAATATCAATAAGTTTCTGTCATTTTTCGTTTTTTGACTTTGACCAAATTGACTTAATTTTGTTCCGTTTTTTCAAAAAAAAATCGTCAATGACCGAAAGAAAACAGGTTTGGACTTCAACGACAAAATATCCACCGAAGCTTTGAACTTTTATCTCACGATGGAATTGCCACTTACCCACTGGAGTTGAAAATCGTGTTTAAAAAACCTGCCAGCCGGTGTTTTGATCTCGTGTATTCTTTTGCTGCTTATCATCTTGAAAATCTTCAATTCCCTCTGAGATTTTGTCGTTGCCAAGCAAGTCTGAAAAATATAGTTACCAATGTGGCGTAAAAATTTGCTGCAACTTGCAGAACGACTCACCTTTGATTTGACACGCAGGATGGACAATAGATGAAAAGTGGATGGTTCATACCGTGTATGGACCGGGAGAAGTCTGGAAGAGAGGTGAACACGACCCGTTGCCGCGCACGTACAACTCAAGACACGAGCTGTTCAGCATCGACGGCAGCTTAGCTGTTGATGGAGTCGAGACCACGTTCTGGGATGTCAATCCGAACGGTTTGTGAAATAACGTTCCTTACTTTATGCGTCTTGCCACGTCAAAGAATCACCTTTGCCGACCGTCACTGCTCACCAGAACGATTAATTACACTCTTTTCTGCTATTTTTAGGTGATGTGTTCAATCGCGATATTGAGTTTGACTTCGGCTTCACTTATCACGTGATTGAAGTTAGATTGGACTGCAGACTGGTGAACGCTTCTGAAGATGTTCAAGTTGCAGCTACCGTGCTCGTAAGAACCGCTTGTTTTGTTTCATTGCAAATTGACAACTTACGCGAGCACTTCGCTTTCACATACCTTATGTGGCATGTGCGCGTTTTCAGGCACTGGAAAAGCAAGAGTTTGGCGCATCCAAGTGGATTGAGAAGGTGAGCATCGGATGCAAAGCAGGCGAAGAGTTCGTCTCAGAGTTTTCGGAGCCCTTCGACAGCACGGCCCAGACCTTCCGCATCCACGTTTACGGAACTCCGGTACCACGTGACCCGGCTTTCGTCGAAAAGAGAAAGCCACAGATCAGCGAAATTTGGTTTTTGATTGATGGTAAGCGGAGCAGCTCCTGCGATGCCCGCATGAGTGTTACGCGCTAGCTACTGCTACATTAAGGCCTACACAACCCTTTTCAAAACAGGGGTCCGCCAATAGTGGGTTGCGAGACCTTCCACTCCGGGTCGCGAAATAATTTGAATTTGCGTTTTAAATTTACCATTCGCGTTAGACAGAATGAATACAATTATTTACTGTTTTGTGTGCTACGTTTCATAGAATTTTGTGCATGAAAATTGCTGTTGTCACTAGAAGTCTTGAAATTGATATTTAATTATAAACCATTTTCCACAAACTAATCTGCTAACGAAATGTTTCGAGAATTTAGAACTGTTTTTTAGGGTCACGCCAGAAAGTCTGTAAGGACACCTGTTTAAAAAATGGTTTGTCCAACAATAAAAACAAGCGGTTCCATAACGTTTTCTTTGATATTCTTTTATAATGATTCGAATTTGCAAGCGGTTAGCTGCAAATTTTATGTATTTATTTGTTAACTTATTGTATTCTTCAATGCCACGTTTTTAGCTCGAAAGGGAAATATCGGTTGATTCGCATGCATAAGCGGATGAATATTTTTGTGCAATGCGAGTGGGCGGAATGGTCATTGGTGCATGCTTCTGTTTTTACCAGAACCAACTTCATGGCCCGAAGGAGATTGCCTTTTCTGTAACTGCTCAGACGACGGACAGCAGACCTGCGTAGTGTCATGTAACCTAACACCTGACATTTGCGAACAAGAAGGAAAAGTGCTCGTCGAGGGAACTGCAGGTGAAATCTTAATAGTAATTTTACCTTTGAATTTTAATACATCGTAAACCCCCCACAACTCAACTTCACAGTCTGGTGGGTTCACACAGTTTCCAAGGTGTCAACTGGTTCAGTTCTCTGGACGTTGCGTGTCGTTAGATATCGTGCGTTAATTGCATATTGCTACGTGCTGCTGTGATTTAATTATTAAAGATTGGCATATCTTTCCTGGATGCTGGCAACGTGAAAAGCATAAAAGTTCGTTTCATGTTCTGCTCTGTAAAACAGATCGACATACTTCGCCAACATCATCACGAACGTTGTTTTTACACCATGTGAGATTAAATTGTTGTTTTGCAGAGTCTTGTTGTTCTTGCGTGGAGCCGGCAACAACGACAACACCTTCGTCGCCGGGTAAGATCTATGATTTAATCCAGTGCTTCCCAACGTTTTTCAGCTTGCAGCCCGCTTTTACTCACAATTTTTGGTGGGGCACACTTCGAGATATTGCTGTAAAACCACAACGTAAAAAATCCGATATAAGAAAGAAACACGACGCTAACAAAGCGTGCAGTTTATTGTTAATGGGAAGCTTGAGCTTGCTAATTACATATGACAAGATCAAACTGAAACTTGATAGGGCACTGATCAATCTAATAAATAGAAAATCGGAAAATTTTCAAGAGTCGTTTGAGTTACATACCGGAAAATTGTAACGGCCCTCCTGAAAGAGCTTCGAAGCGCTCGCTTGATCTATGGAGTACTCCGTGGGTATAAAAGATGTTCAAAATTCATTTTGTGTATTTTTGAAAGCTTCCTTTTTCTTTCGCGTTTCTCTCAATCCGTTTGTTCTCTTTAAACAAAAGATAACTACAGTAGAATAATAATCAGAACGATGCAAAGAATTAAAAACGTGGTTTATGGCGTGTATTTTTTCTTGGAACTTATTTACTGAGATAAATGATGAAAAGTCACAAACTCAGGAGTTACCAAAGCTTTCCACTTGATACTTGCCGCGTATTTTCTTTCTAGCGCTTTCAGTTCTTTTAATTTCAAAGTTGATTTGTCCAACTACTGACACATTTCATATCCGTTGCAAGCGGCGCAGAATCTCTGAAGGTTACGGAATACTTCTCACGTACCGCTCTCTATCGGCAACCTAAATGTCATGTCAATCGATTGAACTATCAACTCTGGAGCCGTGTAAACGATCGTCTCTTTTTATTGGCAGTCTTTACTACTACGTCACCTCTAACCACAACATTGCCACCATGTGGTTCAGATATGGTTCGTTGTTATGACGAGAGATGCATACCAGCGGACTGGCTGTAAGTTGCCTTGAATCTGAGTGTGTGCTGCACAGTTTTAAAATATAATTTCTGTTTGTTATCACCAAATGGGCAGAGTTACTGCACTGGCCATGTCTTACATTGAAACGTAAAAAACGGCAAAAGCAATAGGTGCGCAAATACTGGCACGCAAGGCGAACCATAAATAACTTCCCAACTAACATTTTACATCAGAAGCAGGTGGTTAGCAAAACCAGCCTTACTAAAATCATTCTAGGAATGAACAAAAGGTTTCTTTACGGCGTTTCGAAGAATGCCTGGCAGCAGTTCAAAAAATTGCAATTGCATCAAAGCAGGGTTGCCAATTTGGTTTTTTTGAAGCCAGAATTTGAAATTATGGCTTTTTTAACATCTTTGGCTTTTTTTGGAAATACAAAAGCCAGACAAAATCTGGCTTCTTTCTGTCGGAAAGGCTTGGCTCTGGAAAAGACATTGTATGAGCTGCACATCCATTACAAATTTATTCTGAAAAGAGTCTATAACCACGCAGGGTGCGCAGAATATTGAAAAAATTTTACTGTTGCCGTAAAAATGTTCGATGTTATTGATAAGGAACAAATGTCCGACACTGTAATTACGTGGACGTGGAAAGAAAATACTTCCAAGGAGTGGAATTGTGTTATATCGATGTTTCTGACGAGTCTTAATGTCTATTTTGTGTTTGGTTATGCATGTTTTATGTGTATATGCCTCAAAACTGCTATCTGGCTTTTTTTTGCGACAAGATCTGGCGTTTTTGGTGAAGACATGTTGGCAACCCTGCATCAAAGACCGTTGACCGGATGCACATCTGGGATTTAAAGAGTTGCTGCAACATCTGCTGCAATTCTTCCTGTTTTGATTGTAACAGATTTCGTACTTCATAGATGTATTGTTAATTTGGACGTATGATTACATTTCAATATTTAATTTATCATTTAAGGTGTGATGACAAGCCAGACTGCAAGGATGGAAGTGATGAGGATTTTTGTCCCCTTACAACAACAACTCGTCCACCTGGTTGTGTTTACGGCGGAAAGTACTATGAACCAGGTAATTACCCAATCCGAATAAAAGAGTGAAATCAGTGTTTGCTTAAACTAAACGTATATCTGCACTTGCAACAGCCAACGCATTAGAAAAGAAAGCTTCATTATACTCGCTATGTAATCTCTTTGGTATGTCACAAGGGTCTGTTGATGCCAATCACCGCTTGCTCCCCGCCAGGTACTACGTGGCTACTGTCACAGTAAATGCTGCACTGGTGACAAGTCAAAGGCAGCACCACAGGTGTAACTTTTGCTTGCACCCATCCATTAGCGCCGAGTCGGGCAAGCAGCGCAAGTACTGTTTTTATGTCCTCGGCATCACCCGATCGGTAATTAAACCCAGCATACCGGCTTCAATGGCGCGCACTCAACCAGGGCCGGCGTTAGGACGTGCGGGGCCCCGTTCAGTGGCGTTGAGAAGTTCTTGAGGGGATGCATCAAGGCACAATGATAGAAAGCGGCGATGTTAAAAAAGCGCGGCACGAAAGGATGACGCCAAGACCTCTCCAGCAGAGACCTCAATAAACAGCGCCGTAAAACCTAATTAATCCAAAATTTACGACCATGAGTAATACCTCTCTGGCCAGGTACCTCCCTGACGAGAAGGGAGGTACGAGTGTAGTAGCTGTAGAGAGGAGAAGCATTGAGTGCTGTGCTAGTGCATATCCACGACTGAAAATTTGCAGTAGTAGCAAAAGATTCCTTTTTTCCAGGGCCAAGAGTATTAGCCATGGATGACATACCGCTTCACTATTTTGTTGTATTCTTTTGCTGTGAAACTTAGAAAACCGTGTCTCGTCACTCTCGTTTCTGGGGAAAACTTCTATTATGATTGCAGGCCGTCTTCTTCGGGCTAAATAGTCTAAGTTGGTCCCTACCATTCCGATTCATAACATGACGCCTGGCTAAATAGCAGGATCATTTGTTCATCCAAATTTTGAATAATCTTGCATGCATGCCTCATTAGATGCACCATCCGACGAGGTTCCTTCTTTGTCAGAATCAACACTTTCGAAACGACTTATATCACTTCCCGTACATAAAAGTCCACTTTGACTCTCTGGCGTAACATGACCAGGCTTGCTGCCGATTGTTGCCATCTTCGATGTGGTGTGGCATTGAGGGTCTACCCTCAGTGGTTAATTCTCCAACTCTCCTTTCTTTTTCATGCTTTGATCTGTTTTGGCCTTAGCTTTAAGCCTCTTTTGGCTACCACTTAATATTTTCGTCCTATGTCTATTGGTCTTTTGCTCGTAATATTTGTCTTTTGCTCGTAATAATACAACACTTTATTGTAGTTACAGAGCATATATATTTTAATTCAGCGTGGTCCAAGTACTTTTGACCTATGGGCCATTTTACCAAAACCTGACAACTCGCGAACCAGTTCCAACAAAATGATGTATACGAATAGATTTACAACATTTAAAACCAAAATAGGAAAGATAAATGAATGCGTCGTTGAATTATTTCACAATAGCAATTTATTACAAATATCTATCAATGGGATGCCTGTGGTCGAGACTTCTCTGACACTATCGCTCCTTTAGCAATACCAGTGTTATGGTAGCAAGTCGGAGATTATCGTCCAGTGTTTCGTCTGCCATTCGATTTCTGTTTTAAGATTTGACTTGCTTCTTGGTAGAAAATATACCGTCACGCACGTATATGCTTCCAAGCACAGAGTGCATTTTTAGCGCGAAATCTTTCAGCCAGTTAGAGAAATCTATTTTGCTGACTAATTTCCAGACGCTGTCTACAGTTTATAAGGATGGGAAATTAATGTGGCTCGGGGGTCACTTTGAGAAGGCCGCGTTTAGTGGAGATATTGACAGATTTATTCGGCGGTGCTGAGGTCATTGCGTCAGATGCACTCTCATGCCAACGGACGCCGGGGCGCAGAAGAAAACATAAGAGGTTATCCGGACAGGTGCACCAGCGGAGGCCCGTACTTTCCAATTTGATCGCAAAATAAATAAATAAAACAAAAACAATAATGGTACGCAGAAAAAGCATTTTTCATTCTTGTGCAGATGCACTTTTTTCAGCGCAAGCAATTCGCTGAGTCTCACGTAACCTCGCACGCTTTTCAACAATTTAAAGATTTGTAGATCTTTCCTGAATGCTCCTGCGGGCAACTAAAAACGCTGTAGCGGGCGTTTTCCCAATAGCGTAAATGTTAGAAGCTTTCTGTAACTTTGGAACCATTATTTTTGCACACCTGAAATGGTGATTCGTAATTAAAATTAGGTTTATTTCAAACAATTTTGCCAATCTCAGATTGCCTCATCAAATCTTTACGAGAGGGAAAATGAACAACGCTATTGAAAGGCTGACTAAGTAGCACACATTTGCAATTGCGAACGAAACATAACCTTCAGAAGACAAGTAGTTGTAACTATGGAAAAATCAACAACTACCCAACTGTATTTTGCAGCAATTATTGAAACCTGAAATGCAAAATACGAAACGCTTTTTACAAATGAAACAGAAAACAGCTTCAAAACTTAAGTGTTCTGCCTTAACGAGGTGCTAGTGAAAAAACTTGGCTAGACATTACTGAAGACAATGACCATTCTTACTGCAGAATTTTGATGAGGGCATTAAAAACCGCGCAGTTCACTTGGATTTTCGTTGACATCAGATCCCACGGTTACAAAGTACAGGGGTTCCTCCGGGCTCCTCCAGGGTTTTCTTAAGGTTTGCCCTTGCTGTATCTGTTTTATCTGAATACCGAGAAGATTGCAAAGCAAGGTTTTGGTATACTTTGATGGTGGTGATGATCGCTGAACTATCAAAGCGTGTTTACTCTGTATTTTGAGAAACCGTTGGAAAAGCTTAGAGAACCGGCTTGGTCTCTCAAAACACTGCGGGCCTCCGCCGGTACTACACGCAGCTTCGATAGAAAGTGAAAGGTTGCGTTGGTTATCAGCGCAGCGCGGGACCCCTTTGGCGCGGGACCCGATTAGAAGAAATCGGTCAAATCGGCCCTGCACTCAACCCACTGTGCCACTTAACCGGTTCGAAGTTTTTTCAATGCAGCCTGTTTGAAGTAGGAATGCCTTGCTGTTGGAGGCGTAATTTGATGAAGAAGACATTCATAAAAATCATCTGCAGTGAACCGTTCAAATCTTCTCATTGGAAATCTTCACCATTCAGGAAAAACCACACTTCAACTTCAAATAGGCATAAACTGTTCAATGTTTGCGATCCAATAAATAAGAAAAGAAGTTTTCAATTGTTGCCACAAACCTGTGCAAGACTGCATTCCATGCACCCCAACATTTCACGCGTCTAGATTTGTATCGTAGTTTGAGCTAGATTCACTAGTTATTTTCGTCCATCAAGAGATGTTTTGAGCAAAGCGATTTGTATTTTTGAGTAACCGTTCAACAAAGACACCAGACATGTTTCCTGTCAGAGTGGATGTCACAGACATTCCTGGATTGTGGTTTCGGTTACTTGGGTGACATCTTGTGGCATAAAAGTGTTGCGAACTTTGTGCGAAAACTTTCAATTTGTTGTGGAAAAACTCGTATTTTCAGATTGTACCAAACGTAATTTGAATCGCATATAAAATGTTTCGAAAACTCACCATGAGATTTGGTCCGATAGCGAAAATTATTTCAAGTCGTGTGATTTAGGTGGATAGTTGCTACAGCACGCTGCTCAAACATAGGAATGGCGAATTTTATGAATGTATATAAGTTGTGCGTGGTAGATGTTGGCTTATATGTAGGGGTGCATGATCTTAATATACCGTGCAGTCTTTGACGACCAAAAATGAACTTTTACGAAACTTTCAAACGACAAACAAGTAATCTCTTTGAAAGTTTTTTCGTATCTTCAAATATTTAAGGGGTTGAAAAGATCATCACGATACAACTAACTGTATGTTTTCAGTTAATTTTTTGGAATCTGTTGGCTGTTTTCTTAGGCCCTAGGAATTGTGCTTAATTTACAATAAGTTATTTTTTGCTGTCAAAATTTTATATAACCATGAGAATGTGGTTCGAACCAGGATCGACCATTGAGAGCGATGTATGTTCAACTGTCGTGTGCGACATGAATGGCCAGGTTTATTATCTCGATAATTTCAACTGCAAATCTTCTACAACTACTCCAGCTGAGGTAAGTGCTGACAACTTTCCTCCAATTTTACCAGCGTAGATTTTCCGCGTCTTATGCCCCCAGGAGGGGAACGGGAAAACGTTTTTACAATGACGAAGTCGATTTTACAAGGTCCGGGAAGTAAAAAGGTGATTTCTCTGCCAATTAAAAAAAATCATTGGACACATCGGCAACTGAAATTTTATCCCCACTGGAACGACGATGCCTTCACTTGGAAAACTTTCGAAGAATACCGAGCGTCTTGATTGCTCCCCCTAGATGCCTGCGTTTGGGTAAAAAAACACTCAGACTTTCAGAATAAGTCACAAGTTACGTATCTTACGTTCGCATTCGAGCTGGATGTGAGGTACATCAGCAGTGAAGCACGGGAAAACCTTTGCATGGAACAACATGAAGCTTTGCCGTAAATTTGTTCTTTCTCGAACGAGTTGAATGCTGTTTTTAAATCGCCGCGCTGTCAGATGCATCATCATCACTGATAATTAATTAATCGAAGCGCGGTTTTTTATGATCACACAGAGTACTTCACAACCAACGACCGTCCCCGTGACGTCTACCACCACACCAGAATGCGCGTTCGATTGCGGCAATGGTGAATGCTTGCCCGATGAGAACATGCACTGCGATGGGAAAGTGCAATGTGGCAACGGAAGGGACGAAGCGGAATGCGTTTACTGTAAGAGCAAGAGTGCTGTAGTGGACGATTTTGTTAAACGTTTACCGCTGGTTGTTAAACACTGTGCACCGAAGTTCCATTTTCTTTGAGTGAATGAATGAATATTTACACAGCCAGAATCATGCATGCTGGATTGCCTTTAAAATACCTTTGATGCACCGAAGATCAATCACTGATGCTTACCACTTTTATCAACTTATTCTTAAAAAACCTGTGCGTAAATCTTGCGATAAGAGCAACTTAAATGAGTTGTACCCAAATAACTCAGTTTGATTTGGTCAAGTCATACAAAAGCAGGTTCCCGATGTGTGAGTCGGACTGACTAATAAACATTTGTATGTAAAAGTAAGTCACCCTATGTATAGGCTGATTGACGCTAACCTGTTGTGAATGAACATTAGTGCATATAATATAGCGTAAGGCATAGATAAACTTGCCGAAATATAGTTGGAAGGGGACAAGGAAGCTCTTTGCAAGATTTGGTCTGTGCGGTTTATTCATAACCTTTATAAATGGTAACCTTTATAACCTATTTTGCAGCATGCAACTGTGTCTGCGACAGTGATTGCGACAATGTCCCATCGGCGGACTGCGATTCTGTTGAGAAATGTTTTGCGGACAGGTCGTGCACTTGCCCAGAGGGGACTTACTGGCACGCCGGTTTGCTGGTCTGCGTCAAGTCGTCGTCTACCTTCTGCCCGTGCGAAGTAAACGGAAAAATGATGGGTCAAGGTTAGTTCTGATCCACCGCCATAAGTTGAGTAAGGGCTGAAACGATGCCAATCAATGCCACAAATGACGTTTCGGCGTATATTGCAATGCCAGTGGCGCCTGCAATTCAAAGCTGCTCTGCTGCTCATCCACTTCCCTTGGCTTCCACCACCAGTCCGTGCAATTTTTGGAGTAGTAATTGTTGAAGATAACTCAAAGTAACCCGAACGTTTCACGAAACTGTCATTCCCCGAACCTGATTCTAAAGATAACATAAATCAGCAACGAAGTTTCTTGAAGATGTATTTTCGTGGATCATGATTCCAATGCTCTGTTCGAATTCCTGCTCTTCAAACGTCAAAGTCTTGAAGCCGTGCAGAGTATGCGGTCTTGGCTGCTGGTCAAGTTCGCAAGTCTTCAGATTATCGCTCGTAAATCTCGGGTGTGCACTCTCACTATTCAGCGCGAGAATTGCTTTCACAGATCTCTAACATTTTACGAATTAATGCGTGCCATCATTTGCGGACTAGTTGCATTCGGGTGACCCTGTGCAATGTATCCGTTGCTTGTCGCACAACGGTTCACACATGCTGGTCATAAACCAAACGACAGTAGTATAATGAGATGGTAAAAATGTTGAACATTTCAGTAAGCTGCAAAAGCGTGATTGTTGCCTTAAAATTTTCGGGCATGCACCAAAGAAAATCCAAAAAATGCAGCTTCAATTTGCAGGTTCATACTGTGGGCTAACTTGCGTTGCTATCATCTTGATAATTGTCTTGCTGAAACTAATGTGTATATATCATAAACGCCTACTTCGCTGAAGGATAATTTTTGGCACCGAGCCTATGGACGTTGAGCTATTAGCAACATTAAGCTTAAAAACATAGTTTTGGTAAAAAATGTTTCAGGAACATCGAACACACTTCAGCGCTATGCACATTTTCTTGAATTAAAGGTTGGGTAATGCAGCCGAATTGGCTGATAGCGACAATGCTCGAGCCTGGTGAAGAGTGGAACAAAGCTGATGACGGAAGATTACCAGAATCAACGAATAGCATGGGTGAAGTGTCAAGTGTCGACGGAACTTTGGCAGTTGACGGGAATTCCAGAACTTTCTGGGAGGTTAACCAAAGAGGTGATCAATGTCCTTAGTAAAAATCATTTGGGATGAAACACTTTAAACTTGTTTGACAACACGCGTTTACTTCGTGAATTCGGTCCGAGTTCTCACAAAAAGTGTAGGTGAATGGGGAAAGTAATAAACCACCAGAAGACTTTGATTTGAGGTATATACGTGCGCAACACCCGTTCGCTGCGTTCTCTTGCGGGGCAGTAAGACAGACCTGACGTTCACAAGGAATGTTCTTTTATGTTCTGTTGAATGTTTCAATGTATAAAATTGAAAAAAGTCTTAGAGTTACTGCACTAATCTATTTCAACGGAGAGATCGTCAGCAGTTCAAAATCAAAGTGTTTTTTCCTAAAATGTCAAGAAAAAATGGAAAACCTGTGTTATGCTTTCGCACTCTGTTTACCTGTTTCAGTTTTTCCCGAGTCTTCAGTGTTTGCTTTTTCGTAGTTTACAAAAGTCAAGACCCAAGCTAATGCAAGCAAATATGTCACAAACGATCATTAGCTTTGGCTTAAATGCGATTGTCATCGGCAGAGTTTCAAGGAATATTATGCCTGTGTAATTTAAATTCTGGCCCCCGTCCAAAATCAAGCAAAGATCATTATTGCTAGTTCAAACTTTCTTCAGAAAACATTTGTAAAGGTTTTGGTACTATTCAAGGGCGGCAAAACATATGCAATATATATGTTGGCAACTATTACAAAGCGTGCCAGATTGTTTTAATGTAAAATACAAATTTATGCACTTCAAACTTTCAACGGAATGTTTTAACCGCCTGGCACAGTGTCGACTGCACCAAAGTTTAAGTAAAGTTATTCTCGCTAGAACGTTTGGAAATTTGTTTATGACCTAGCGAGACTACTACATGCAAATCTCAATGCAGCGCAAAGCACCGAGCGAACACCAAAATATTTCCTTTGCAATGATTTGTAGGCGATGCATTCAGTCGCGACATGCAGCTTGATTTGAACACTGAGTATCACGTGACCGGGTTCAGAATCGACTGTCGTCTTGCTGATACGTTCGACAACGTTGATGTGGCCGTTACATTGCTGGTATGTGCGTTTTCACTATAAAAAAATTCATCATAAATGCGTTCATAGTTGTTTGTGTAGAAACATGCAAAATACTGCTGGTACTGCATTTTGCAAGTAGCTCAGGCTTCGTGCACATCAAAATGAAGTGTGATTGTTGCGTAAGCGTGGTGGTTATTGACTTAAAGGGCTTGATTACAAAATGATTCTAACTGATGTTGAGATTTTATTAGTAGTGTGAATGGTCAGTAGTCGCATGAGTCGTTAATAAGGATAAAACGACGTCTTCACTGTGCGACATTTACCATTCGTGAAGGAGTTTCAAATCTTTATAACTCCATCAATTATTTTTCTTTTGCTAAACTTCTCCAATAATGTATATCCATGTGTATTAATTAACATGGTCCAATGCAAATACTCTTTTTAGGCTTCGGAAACACAGCAATTCGGAGCTGTGAAATGGGTGGAACAAGCAAGTGTTGGATGCAAAGCCGGCGAAGAGTTTGTCACCGAAACATCAGAACCGTTTGACACGACATCTCGTCGTTTCCTTGTCCATGTTTTGGGAACACCTGCGAGAGACTTTGCTGGAGAGAGGAGGAAACCACAAATCGCAGAAGTTTCATTTTTCATTGACGGTAAATAATTGTGCAATTAATGACTCCAATAACCAGTGTGTCCCGTTTATTTCGAGTTTTTCCCAGCTAATGCCACTGATATCAAACTTATGATGACTGCAGACGTAGTTAGGTTGAGTGGTTTACTTCACCAAATACAAGATGCTTATTGAATACTTTGGATGATCCAGACTGTCATAATTCAGGTGACATCAAAATGTCAACAGTTTCAAATGTTGAATCAGTGGTTTTCAACCTGGGGTCGCGACCCCCAGAGGGGTCGTCTACCAATTTTGGAGGGATCGTGAGCAGATAATTTGTGAGCACAGCTATATTATATTTGCTTCATTCGAGTTTTAGATGTGGGTGGTTGGGTAAATGGGTTCCTATAATAGGTCGCGGTAAAAAAGGTTGAAAACGACTGCGTTAAATGTTTTGCTTATTGTTAAACTGACGAGCATAAATTGGGAGTACTTATGAATTTCACCCAAACATGAATTGTTTAGTTTTATTATCGACGGTATGGTACTCTCCACTGAGGTTTTATTGGTCAAAACAAAATATATTTGAAAAATAAAGCCGCGTAGTCTTGTAGGAAACCGTTTCAAAGATTCAGTTTCAAGTTTTGATTTGGATGATGCATGGTGGTTGCGATTAAGTTGTTCTTGCTCTTCACCAAATGTTTATCTATTCCTGCTATAAAACAAAAATAAACCTCAATTATTTATTAACTTTTTTTCAAATCAATGCATATCTTTCTTAACTAAATCTCTGCATAAATGATACTAACGATTTTTAGTATAGTAATCCTGTGTTTGTACATGCGAGCAGTCACTTAAAATCCAACTCCAATTTCGATTTCTTTCTAATTTACATCAGAACCCCTGTCATGGCCTGAAGGGGACTGCTCATTGTGCAACTGCTCTTCTGACGGTCGCACACAGACCTGCGTCACTTCCTGTAATCTGGCACCGGAAATGTGTGAAGAAGAAGGAAAGGTGCTAGTGAAAGGAGATGAAGGTGAAAAGCTCGTTTGCGTTAGAATACAGGGTTTTCAAAAGGATTTTTATTTGCCGACGAGCAAATGTTGCAAGTAATTTGTTGACATGACATCGTACTTTTGCTTTAGGCTATGAACAGAAGGATTACTCTGTATTAAGTGTTATCATTATTACGTACTTTTTATATGTTAAAAAAAGTACTTTACACGGCTTTGATTTCATTTCAAGTTACTTCTACGGTCACGCACCAAAAACCTTGAAAGTTGTGATAATTAAGTCTGTTTTCCAATAACTTCTTTTCAGACAGGGCCATATCGCTCCGCCATTCCTGCAAACATCGTATCATTGGTGTGAATGAACGATCTCTTTTAATTTTCACCTTAACTTGTTTTCTTTCAGATTCTTGCTGCGCATGCGTTGATATGTTTACAACGACACCTTCCACGTTCACGACCGCACCTACGACATCAGGAGGTAAACTTTCAGGTGTTCCAATTCTTGTTCAAAAAAACATTTGTAGGAATTCTGGAGCAACCATATTCTTTGTTGCGAATCGTTGATTTTCCTGAATATTAAACCCCATCTAGTTTGAACTATATTTCAGACAACCTTTCTAACTCTGGATATTCACATCTAAACTTTTACAAGTTAAGATTTGTATTTCAACTTTCACGCATTGCAAAGATTTCGTTAACACCTGAAAAGCTGTAATGTTAGTTGCAAATAACTGCGTGAATGTCGCAAGTAAATTTAAAATTCCTCTCAATTTTTAAACTTTTGTCGAGTTGTTAATCTCGGAGGTGACTGATAAAACCTGTGTTGTTAGATCAAAGAGCCAGACCGTTTCATGTAAGTTAAAGGCACTTCATAGCAATCAAAGGTTGAATCTGAATTTTCGCAGCATGCAGAAAAGCAGATTGAGCGTTAAACGTACATTTTATGATTGCGGAATGAAAACCAACATGATGATTTTAAGGTACATTTAAGCCAACCAAACTCGAAACTATCAAAGTAAAGATGACTGGTGCAAGTCGGCATTATCACAAACATTGCGGTCCTGGCCTTCACAATCTTTTTGCTCGTGTGCAAACGGAGCTCGTGAAATGTTCAGCAGAATACAGCGTTCGCTTTCAGCAGCTGAGACATTTCTATTCGCTTAGCCAAGACATGCGCTCTTACAATTGCAGACGTGCACAGCACGACAGCTTTGACCCAGGAAACAACCAGCAGTTCTTCGCATGTCAGCACAACCTCTTCGAAAGCAATTGTTACCACCACTACGCCTCCACCAGAATGTTCGAGGGAGTGTCTGTGTTTGTCTGACTGTGAAGGCAACACGGACAGTTGTGGATCTCTGCTGGAATGCACAGCAGCGTAAGTGAACTTTTCTGCAATGAATTTGTTTTGTACAAACATTACATCAGAGAATTGCTTTGTGATTATGGCTTCCAGTTTGTTGACTTGTCAAGGTGACAATACTTTGATTAAGCAAAATCACAAGCTGCTAGTTTCTTGATTGAGCAAAGCTTCCAAAGCGTTGTTTTAAACTTGTTTCACTTAATATTTCAAAAGCACTTCTCTTGGCAGATGCGAGTGTCCGTTCAGCCAATCAAACAAGTACGATCGATCTAATTGGCGATGTATATTGTCCCCGCCGTCTTTCCTTTGTCCAATTGCCACCAGCACAACCACGGTTTCCACTGCTTCGCAGTCGACAAAGATTTCAGAAACTACAACTTCAGCCACAACAACAGCTGCTATAACAACAACAGTTGCTATAACAACAGAAACGCGTGAGTGCAAAAACGTTCGCAGCAGTTTCATTCGTATATTCTGCGGCATGAAACTGATTGTTTCGCTCGAATAAGAGCAAATCGTGATTAGGTGAAAAATCAAAGCAGGTAACACCAACAAAATAAAATTGAAGTTTGCACAATCGTTGAATGCAGCTGAACACAAATTGAGGATGTATTAATATGTGAAGGATCTGAAACTTTCCTCTTTATTTTTCATTTTGTAACTTTGGCGTTCACTTTTTCAACTGCTTGTAAGATAAATTGCCTATTTTTTATGCAGCTGAATCGATGTAAGACTCACAAATCATCTATGCAAGTGATTTCAAAATTTTAGAGCTAGCGATGCCTGTAGGAAGGCGAAGCTGATTGTTATCACTGGTTCGGAGAAATATGCTTATGCTCACTGCTCACAAGTAATGGTGCAAGTTACCAAAATGAAAAGTTAGCAAAACACAAAGATTTTTGCTGTAAAAGATTTTGCTCTAAAACTTTAGTTCAAAGCGATTGCTATTTGAAAATACTTTTCGGCTTTCCATTAGCTTTTTGTTTTTGCTTCTGGCATGACCTATACATTGGCTGAAACAAGTGACAGACTTCCTCCATCACATCATTGCGAAGAATATCTTGTTTCTTCATTGGGACACGTATTTAATTTTTTTTAACTCCTTGCAATAAAATATTCTTTGATGCTGCGCTGATACATTTTATCTGAAGCCGAGTTTCTCTCTTACGAAACGCGCCTAAAGGTGTTCGTTGCTTCCAAACGCTCGAAGGTTTCCACATAACTCTTGAGAAAATATTACCAATCAGACCTCATTAGACAGGCTCGTCCCACGCAGAGCACCTTGGTAGACACCGGTACAACTCTTGCCACCCCAACACAACTTATCCGATCATGGTCGTCGGACGCTGGGGGCAGGGGGGGCCTTTCCCCCCCTGGATTTTGAAATTATCAGCAAAAAAAGGTTGTTTTTTCAATTTCGAGGGGTAAAAAACAAATTTCACCACTTTTGG
>Ga0210059_1004976_pt1 | contig 21391 bp, 19 predicted proteins | sample Ectturendosymbi2_FD_188042 | JGI IMG/M metagenome (GOLD analysis project Ga0210059, IMG submission 188042) | Ecteinascidia turbinata endosymbiont from Florida, USA - Sample 2 (SPAdes) (version 2) | ecosystem: Host-associated > Tunicates > Ascidians > Unclassified | place: Key West, Florida...
AATTAAACGGCTGATCCTGCAGCTCCCAACTGTGACACCTTCCTCGACTCGGCTGTGACTCTATCCAATTCATGTAGACTATGAAGAGGAGTGAGGACAGCACACACCCTTGTCGGAGTCCAACACCAACAGTTAACGGTTGTGATTTAACTCCCCCGACAAGCACACACCTCTGAGCAGGAATACAGTGACTTGACGCACAGTAACAGGCGGCCGTCGACACCGTACTCCCTCAACACCTCCAAAAGTTTTTCACGAGGAACCCGGTCGTATGCTTTCTCGAGGTCGACAAAACAAGTGTAGACGTCCTTGGCATACTCCCAAGATTTTTCGAAAATTTGCTGGAGAGTGAAAGTTTGGTCTGTAGTGCTACGGCCGGAACGAGAACCGCACTGGGTATCATCCGGTTTCGATTCAATAATTTCGCGGCATCTTGTTTCAAGGCACTTGGCATATACTTTTCCTGGTAGGCTAAGGCGAGAAATGCCCCGGTAGTTGGTTAATTCACTAGTGTCTCCCTTTTGTGTATGGGGATGATCACCCCATTTTGCCCATCTTTCCATGCTCTTCCAGCACACCAGGCCACTTGACACACGCGAGTCAGCCAAAGAACTCCTTGATTCAAGGCTTTGAGCATTTCATGTCGGATTTCATCACAGCCTTCAGTGTTTGACAGCAAGGAAGACTTCAGTTGCATTGATGAGATTTTCCTCGCCCAAATGTACCTCGTGTGTGGTTGGTGGTGTAATAGTGACTGGGTTCAAGAGATCTTTAAAATACTCTCTCCATCTACCAACGATGTCCTTCGCATTGCCGAGTATGACACCATTTTGGTCTTTGATTGATTTAGCATAGTATGAGACCTTTTGCCGCGAAGACGCCGTATAGTTTGCCAGAACGCTTTGTTTGCTTGCCATTAATCGGAATCCAATTTATGTCCGAAATCTCCCAAGATGGCATTTTGGACGTTTTCACCGTGAGTGCTGGGGACCTTCTCGCCTCTACGTACCGCGAATGCAAAGAAGAGTCGGCTTTGTTGTAAGGCCATGTAGGCTACTTTCTTTGCTCGAATAGCATCTTTCACCTCATGGTTCCACCAAGGGTTACTTTTTTGCCATTATTCGCCATCCCGAGTCGTTTCCGTCCGCATACTCGAGCAGAATATGAAACTACAGTTGCTTTAAAGAGCGGCCACTCCATCTCCGCGTTCACTCTGCATTCTGGAAGCTATCAGAACAAGGACGATACGCTGTCCGCAAAGGTCTTTCTTAAATCTTTGTCCGCCAGGGCCTCCCACTTTATTCGGTAGGATCTCCTGGTCCTGCACATTTGTGTAGGCCCCGAAGGTTTTCCCGGATGCAAGTTGCAGACCAGCAAGTGGTGATCGGCAGGCGCGGACACAGGGGGGGATGCAGGGGATGCATCGCCCCCACCAAACCTAAAGAGGTGTTGACATGGCACTTGATTTCATTTAAAATCATCGCCAAAAATATTTTTGTACTGCACATTACTTGCTTAAGATGCTAAAAATCAACCTATGCTAACAATTAGTCAAAAACGCTTCTTCGTTTCATTAGATGAGCTGGCCTTGTTTATGGAGCGTGATAAAATACTCAATGATCGCATGGGCGTCCACAGGGCATGGGGACAAAAAGGGCATTTGCCCCCTGGTGGAAATTGGGATTATGAACCAAACATTTCTGAAAAAAACTGAAGTGGGCATCTTAATTCCGATTAATTGATTTGATTCTTGCAATGACAGTTTTTGCGGGTATGAAACTCACACGGCACAAGAGTCGGTTTCACAGTTGTAGTGTCATGCAGTGATGAGCTTGCAGTTCACTCATGTCCCCTTCTTTGCCTGCAGAGGCGGGTTGCGAACGTGGCGAGCGGATTGTTCTACTGTTGGTCTTTATTGCGTAACAATAACATGGCAACAAATCTGCAAAGGTTCACTTTGTATAACGGTGGCAGGCGTTTTGTTGAGACTGTTGAACGCACACATCTTGGAAAGTAATGCAGCGAGACAGTGACATGCTGATAGCGGTAAGCCACGTACATTTATACTTTATGAAAAGAAGCATTAGTGAGTCTATATAACAATGCTTCCATAAGTTTAAAAAATACATTATTAGGGGAGTGTGACCAATGTGCTTGAGTGTCAAACTACATTTGTGCAGGATTCTTTTCATGCAGTATAAAATTGGGTGGCTTGTTACAGTAGAATACATCTATGCAAAGCTTGTGGGAATACGTCTTTATCGTTAAGGTTTAGTTCTGACATCTGAGTGAATACTGAGTGCAAAGCTATATGTGCTGTGGCGAGTTTTCATAATTCATCTAGTCAATTTTGCGAAACCTGCGTGGTGTTCCAATTGTAGTAAGTTTGTCCGTATTCGTGTCAACATACAAGTCCGCTTAATTGTCCGGTTTTAAGTGTAGCAAACTTTTTTTGATCGCTTTGGACGAGATCCCAGACGTTTGCAGCTCTTGTTTCTAAGTCAGGGTTTCTCAAACTGGGCCCTCGTTCCCCCTTGGGAGCCACAGAAGCTGTTCTCTGGGGGCATGTACACAGGCCGAGCAGGTGCCACGAGCAGAGGCCAAAACTAGGTATTTTTATTGAATAGCAGGGGGCCACAAGTGTTGAGAGTCTTTTGAAGGGCGCCATGGCTCATGAAAGTTTGAGAACCACTGTTCTAACTGATATTGACGAGCCTTGGTAGCTGATCCCGCAACCAGGGGAGAGCAACCGGGCAATTCCCCGTCGAAATTTTCAAAAACGTGTTGAGTTGTTAGTTCAGTTGAATATATCAGCTGGGTGCGGCCACGCTTGCTAACTAAAATAAAGTCATAATTTGTGGCTTCGTTGAAAACCATGGCAATCCAATGCTTCTTTACCGATCATGGCAGTGCTTACTTGAAAAGAAATGCCCTGCGTTGGAAATCTGTAGATAGCGTACTGTGTAAATTGTCGTAATGCTAATATACCTGGCTATTGCTGACAACGAAACGTTTTTTTGTGATTATTACCGTAACATGGGACATTTGCTTTGTAGTGTAGAAAGGACAAAGCCTTCTGTGAACGAACATTTGCATTGCATCGTCAGCAATGTTCCCTCTAATGTGCGCAAATACTCAGGACCACCAGAACTGTTGCGCAGTGAAATCTTATTCTCGCGCACTTGCAACATTTCAAAGCAATGGAAACTCCACCGAAAACAAGGAGCTATTTGAATGAAATGTGTATTTTGTTCGTATTTTGATAAGGTTGTGTATTTATTATACAATTCACAAAGTTTGTAATTCAGTGAAAACTCCATTTACTCAGTCCTTAAATATCATGCTCACTAAAACAAATATTTGCTCAGTGTAAAATTATTTTAGAGGGCACACTGATCGTCAGCAATTTGAAAATGATGAACTTAATGCCGACGTTGCCCACCCCCTGGAAAAATTTCTGCGCACGTCAATGAATAATCGTGCTTTCTCGCTTTCGTTTTTGCGTTACCTTCGTGTTTCAGTCATTACGAATTGTTTGTTTCTTTCCGTTCTCCTAATTTCGGTTGCAAAATAAACACAATCGACCCGCATCTTGTTATTATTTCATCAAAATTGCCTGCAATAACAAATGTTATACACAAATTACCATGGGTGTTGCGCACTATTCCAAACGACAATTAAAAACTATAGGGTTCCCCATTTGAGGAGCAGTGATCTAAACCGCATCCTAGTGACCACCCTCGCTTGCTGCAACATACAAGTTAAACAGCGCTACTGCACTATGCTGGCTACTGCCACCGGTAACTGTGCTGTAACAAACGTAACCTACAATGTGAATAAGCATTATGTAGTCACGTGAACTTTTTATCTCGAGTCCTCGATGTACCTGAGCCGATGTCAGTGACTACGTCAGATCGCTGTTATGTGCCACATTGCTTGTTGGTTCCGCAGCGTTGCAGTGCTAAGTTTTATGACTAAAACTTCTTAAACCAACCTTAGACTTGTTTCCTCGTAGATGTAAGTATGCGAAAGTGATTGATTCACGCAATATGGTCCTGTGAAGTATTGGGTTCATGGCAAATCGACATCGCACCCCCCCACCAAATTAGCCTGTGTCCGCTACTGGTGATCGGTCGGCAGTTCTGCACTCCTTTTGACACGAACATCCAACACTGAACGGAGCAAGTCAGCTGAAACTATGCAGAAATCAATGAGCGACCGTTAACCCAAGGAATATCTGCACCACTTGCGCACATCTCTGTGGTGGAAGAAAGTGTTTATAATGCACAGTGCGATGTTACAGTACAGTTGCAACAGGAGTCTTCCATTTCATTATTGTCAGCATCACCATGTCGGCCAATCACTCCCTTCCACACACCGGCATCGTTCCCAACATAATCATTGAAGTATCCCAAGAGGATCGTGGATTCGTTAGTTTTAATTTCAACCTCAACGTGCACACCCTTCCTCCTAGTGCGATCCATTCATCAACACAGTTTGCCAGCTGAGGGCGTACAAGTATACTGTACTGGCTCACCGCCGGAGTGGAAGAGTTTCCACCCATCGTCCAGCTCAACAGTGTTAAATCCACAATGCTTTGTCGAAGAGATGCCAACAACATCCAGAGAATATCGTTTGGCTTCCTCGAACAGTTCGTGCTCTTTCCCCTGAGCGACGTGATGTTCCGGTTTGCAATCACTAGCTTATGGTGAGATTGCCGTTTGCGAGTGGCCGTGGCCCTCAATTTTTCCAGAGTAGAAGCACTCTGCGCTGTCCCCATTCGCCTCCCCAGATGCGTAGCGGGCGCAACGTGGGGCCTCTGCTTGTGGATAACTGATGTGGGAGACTGTCGTGGATTTTTGAACGGACCCCTCTGCCTAAAGCCAGAGGGCGGTCCTTGTTTGCGCGCGCGACGACCGATGTGCGATGGTTTTGATCATTTTTCCGCATTTCATAGAAGTTGCTGCCCAAATTATACCATTGGGCAAAGCGGTCGTGCCATTTACACTGCAACATTTGAATATCATTGGGTACTACTTGGAGGCGTTGCTGTGGGCACATTTATGTAGGAGAAGCCTTGCATCGAGTCCACTGCTGGTGCAGCTATGCGGCAATCACTACACCTGAGAAGGGTTACGTATTGCCCTATCACTTTTCTTAGGTGGCCAGGACGGACGATGTATTTGATCCCTTTCTGCCACAAACCTCTTGCAAGAGGAGTCAAACAAAACCCTAAATGAAACTTGCTTGAGCGAAGTGTTGATATTCTGACAAGCCTATCAGTATGTCACTGTTCATATAACATTCAGTATATAAAAATATTTCGCTGCTGAAGATGACATATTACATTACATACATGCAAGTTTGTTCATCATTACCCCTTAAATGCAAAATTTGTGCCAAAGGATATCAAGCATTTTTTAAGTAACATTTTATTAAATCTCCAGCGTTGCAAAGCACATTTACAGTACTAAACCTTCCCGCGCAATTAAATTCATTTCATTTGAATTTGCAGCACATGCACAACGCATACAAGTGTAGCACATGTCCAAACACACATAAAGACGTCAGTGGCAGCATTGCAGCACATGCATAATATGTACAAAACGCTTGAATGGCAGAATTGCAGCACATGCACAACATACACAAACCCTTCAATCGCAGAACTGCAGTACATGCACAATACAGTATATACAAACGCTTGAATGGCAGAATTGCAGCACATACACAATATGTACAAACGCTTGAATGGCAGAATTGCAGCGCTTGTACACAAATACACGAACCCTTGAATGGCAGAATTACAGCACATGCACAATATATACAAACGCTTGAATGGCAGCATTGCAGCAAATGTACAACATACACAACCCCTTGAAGTGGAGAATTGCAGTACATGCACAATACATACCAGGGGTGTCCAAACTGCGGGTTGCGAGCCGACTGCGGTTCTTCGAACCTTTGCGTGCGGCTCTTTGACCTTTCCGAAAATTTAGATATTTTTTTATCTTTTATTTATATTGCAAAGCGTAGAAATATTGTAAAATGGTACGGTAGTAGCTAGCGTGCCGAACAGTATTACTTTTGCATGTCGTTCCAAAACGAATTATGATGTCACAGAAGGGTAAATTGCCAACAAATTCGTGTTTTTTAATTTTTATGCTGCGGCCCTTTGCAGTTTCGGTTTTACGATATGTGGATCATACATACAGCAGGTTTGGCCACCCCTGATATATACAAACGTTTGAATGACAAGAATTGTTTTTCTCTGATAAAAAGCGAAATATTCGAATTAATTGACAAGGGCAGCCATTTTCTTTTGATGAAACCACGGCTACTTACTCTGATCTCCTTCAGCTCTTTCCACAATTAACTGATGCTGCTGTTCTTGGTTCTGCTCTTGCTGGTCGTTCTGTTGCTGGTCGTTTCCTTGCTGGTTGTTGTCTTGCTGGCTAATTGCATTCGCTTGATTGCCGCCAGCTTCCGCATTGAGTGCGTTGTTTTGGTCGACGATCCTTCCAGGCCTCACGTCATGCGACGCAGGCGGTCCAGCAGGAGCGGCATTTGATGCTGGGTTGGCAGTAGCTTGATTTTGATCAGGTGCTGCTACGTTGGCTTCTTCATTGTCATCCTCTTCTTGGCCCTTGAAGACAATTTTCTTCATTACTTAAACTGTCGACTAGCCTTTGGTGTTTTGTGTGAAACATAATTTTTTTGCAAGGAAATTACATAAAAGATGGATTATGAACGGTGCAAAAAGAGGCCATTCAGAAATTATTAAATATTTTTCGCAGCGACGAATTTTTCGCAATGCTATTTTTCGCAATTAAGCATTCGCAGCGACGTTATATAACTCCTTATTTATGAAATAGAGTACATACGATTTCGCCACATAAAGTCAAACCTTTCATATGCATCTGCCAAGGAAAAATGTGAAAGCAGCTTATCTCAGGGAAAATTATTTAATGTCCATCTATGTATGCAGTTTAATCGATATGTCAATGTTCATACCCACCCATGTCATGAATTTTCAGATCTAAGAAAGACTGGAGTTTGATATCATGGATTGTGTTTTTAAACATATGCAGTTTTTTTACAGATTACAGATGCTAACAGGTATTTATACGCTAATAGACAATCATTCGTATCGAAAAGCTTTTTGTACAAAGAAAACGTTCAAACCAAACTTGTTCTTGTGGTCATACACAATCCATTTCAAATCCAAAAAATGCAAACATAACATTTCTTCAGCCATTTTTAATTTAAACAATGCAGTTTCTTTAAAGCAGTACTAACATCTGAGTGCTCTGTCATGTGCACGCCGAATTCTCGAGGATGGTGGAATACCTCGCCGCAGACAATACAATCAAATAATAATCCTGATCTCCGAGTGGCCCTTCAAAGAAAAAAAGTCGATGAAAACCTTCAGCTCAAAAATATCTTAGATCTTGAGATTTATTAAGTCTGACGAAAAACGTTGGTGTACTGCATCGAAATATTTTATCTAAACCAGCGGTTCCTTTTTTTTGTTGACGGCGCCCTTTGAAAACTTATCAATACTCGAGGCGCCGTAATGAAGCCAAAATTTGCAGATTTCCAGTTTTACCAAACAATTGTATTCAAATCATGTTCCTTGTTCAAAACACACAAAAATGTCAACGTTTATTCGCAAAATACTGGAAAACGTTTAATGCGAGCAATGAGCTTGTTGCTCTATGCACATTTTATCAGACCGCGGTGCAATGTTTGATATTGCAACACGCATGTCGCGTTCAGTGTCAATCTTATTACGGTACTTCGACTTGATTACTGCTACCGCAGAAAAACCGGCTTCACATAAGTATGACGTTGCAAGCGGCCCAAGAACACGGAGAGCTTTACGGCCTACAAGTGGAAATTTAGATCGAGCCTTAACCCATAATGAAATGAGTGAATTAGGGTTGTATATGCTTTTCAAAGTGAGGTCAGAAGAAAGATCGATAAATTATTCAGCTTCCAGAGATGTAAGCCCCTGGGGTGCATTTGCATTATCAACAAAAGGATTTCTTATCCAATTGTGCTTCTCCATGTCTTCAGAAAAATATTTCTCAAATTGCGAGATTAGAGCATCCAAATGCGAACACATCACAGTCTTCATATCACACTAATCGGTATTCTGCAGGGAGAGATTGTCAGATTGCGAGTTTAAATGGGATTTTAAAAGTGGCAAACTATCACATTGCTCGTTCTTTATCAAGAGATCAGTTTTCACCACTGTAGTTTTTTTTAAAGGCTGTAATTTTGTCATGGAGTTGCAGAAGATGAGTATCTTTTCCTTGGAGTGAGATGTTAAATTGATTTAATTTTGCAAAAATATCACAGAGATACGCCAACTGAGTCAGGGAAACTTCATTTGCAAAGGTAGTAGCAAGTGCATGGTTTTCTTCTTTTAAAAATATGTAGATTTCATTTCTCAATTCGTACACACGCAAAAGAACTTTGCCTTTGGAAAGCCACCTTGCGTTACAATAAAACAATAAATTGTTGTGCTCTGCTCCTAATTCATCGCAAAGACGTCGGAAAAGCGGAACTTTAAGCGGCCTTGCTTTAATGAAGTTCACAGTTTTGACAACAACTTCAAGCACTCCATTAAGGTCACCACCGAGCTGTTGCGAAGCCAGCGCCTCACGGTGTATAAGGCAGTGGGTCCATTTTGCGTTGAAGGCAACGCCCTGCACTAACGTTCGCACCCCGCCAAAACGACCAGACATAGCTCGGGAACCATCAGTGCCTAAACCAACGCAGTATTACCACTCGAGGTTATTTTCTTTTAAAAAAAATTGTTCAGTAATGCAAGCAATTCATGTGCTCTGCAAGTTGTTAAAATTAGCTTACAAAAGAGCAAATCTTCAACGATGTTGTCGTTGTTATCAATAAAGCGTACGTAGCAAATCAAACAAGCATCTTTATTACTGGTTCTGGTTGTTGCCTCATCCAACTGTAAGCTAAACTCATTTCCACGCATTTTCGCTACCAGCTGATCATTAATATCATCCGGAATTTTTTCGATCCTCCTACAAATGGTATTATTTGAGAATGGAACAGGTTTTGGTTTTTGAGCAGCTGATTTTCCAATCATTGCCGAGACTAAGTCAAGAGCAGCGGGAAGCACAAGTTCTTCCGCAATAGTATGCGGTGTTTTACATTTCGCGATTCTGTACGCCACTTTAAACGACGCAAGCTGTGCCTTGGCTGGTGTGTGCAAAAAATTGAAAATAAGACCGATTGCTTATTTATTTCTGATAACTTACGAGCAAAAAATTCGCTTGGTTTTCCAGATAAGTTGTTGTGGTTCGTTGTTACGTGGCGTTTTACTTTACTCGGTAGCATACATTCCGCAGATGAAACTTTGCAACAAATAAGACATTGCGAACATGGGCGTCCGCAGAAATTTTTCCAGGGAGGCAAAGTCGACATTTTGCTTATCTTTTTCAGTTTGTTGGCGATGCAACGCAAATGGACGTACACAAAAAAATGTCCAATGTTACGGCAACAGTTACATACAGTGTTTTCCCTATAAGAAAATTTTACACTGAGAAAATTTTGTTTCAGTGAGAATGAATATTTTAAGACTGGGTTAGAAGAGTTCTAAATAAATTACAAACTTTGTGAATTATTAGAATAAGCACAAAATTTTATCAAAATACGAAACAAATACATATTTATTTCAAATAGCTTCTTGCTTTCATGTTTTTTCCAATGTTTCGTTAGGTTGCAAGTGCGCGAGAATGCGATTTCACTGTGCAAATGGTCTGGTGATTCTGCGCAGTTTCGCATTTTAGCGACAAGGGCGGGTATAGTTAGTAACGTTAGGGTGGGATATTTCAGTGGTAGTCAGTCTCATAAAGGCTTCGCTACTGTACGAAGAGATGAAGTATACTTTACTACACTGCTGTGACAAAACAATAGACGACAGAATGGCCTTATTTCGTGACCAATAAGACAAATCGAACATGAAAGTCTTATTCGGAATTGGTTTTGATGTGTTGTTTTCCGAATTGCACAAAATCATGGTGAATAAAGTTACTTTCTTAGATTTTAGGGTGGTTGACCCCCTGAATCAGCTCCTGTTTAGAGGGAGCATTGGTTACAAAAATGCGCTTTTTTGACAGCAATGCTTCTTTTTCGCACATGCTTCTTTACACCTAGTATAAACCAGGGGTGGGCAAACTTGTTCAATAGAAGAGTCATTTGTAGAAAACCAAAAACACCGGCGAGTCGCAAAACCACTTTGTAGTGTCAATACAATTACTTTAAAGAATGCAAGTTTTACCCAAAATGATGTACAGTGATTGTCAATATTATGTTTTTGTTTGATTTTTTAGTCCCCAAATATCTGGATAGTGCGTTAAAGATGTGCGAATTAATTCTCTCAAGTGTTCATTTTTCAGGGTTGCACGATGGTTTGATTTTACGAACTTCATTACAGGGAAACAAAATTCGCAGCAATATGATGAGCTATCCACAGAAATGAGTTGTACACTGGTCTTTTATATTTTGGGTATTTACTTTCTGGAACCTGTTGCCAGAAATTAACTGCAGAGTGGCATTTGACTAAAGTTTGTTTAGAGCCACATTTTCTTGCGTTTCGGCCAGTTTAATTTCTGCAACAGTCAAGGTTGTGACAAATGGTTGGTGAACTGGACAGCCATCACCGACTACCTTAACATTGAATGGATTTACAAGGAATGCAAAGCATGGTTTAAACTCTTGGAATTGGTCAAATCTGGCTTGGAACTCCTCCAGTAGCCGCACGATTTATTATAGTATTCTTCCACTTTGTGGTCTGCAATTGCCTCTTCGCGAAAAGCTGACAGAATGCTTTTGATAATACGTCTTTGAAAATTTTTAATTTTCCTCTGGGAACTTGAGTAGCCTAATAAGTTGTGATTTCGGTTCACTGTCGTTGTTATCAAATCGTGCGGACTCCCTGGTGACTAACTTCATGAACTTGCGTAAACACTTTGATAAATGAAACAAACGTTAAATATGAGGTAACAACTCTCTGCCAATTTGAGATATTGCTATTTGTCTAGAAGAGCACTCTTCAACCGGTGTGCACGGTGAACCCCAAGGTGCACCAAAATATACGTGGGGTGCACCACTACGAAAAATGACATCATACACGGACATTTGGGTGCACCTGTTAAATGTGCCAGAATACAGAAGCATAGCAGAAAATGCAATTTCCATGCTTATTCAAATGCCAACAACGTATTTATAAGGAAGTGGTTTTTCTTGATTGCGTTAAATCAAATCTCGAAAAAGAAATTCAATCACACACATCGGTCCATTGATGAGGGGACCAATTGAAAAAAATATTATTCCTCGGTTGGAGTTGTTGGTTAATAACATGCAACAACAAAAAGTCATCAAATATTATTTCCTGGGTTTTGTTGTTTGTTTTATGTAATATTGTTGTGTAATAGTCTCTTTGCAGGATGATTTTCATATCACTTATCACCTCGCCTTATCTTTTAAGTAAATAGGGTGCATGAGTTCGTCAAAATATCTTTGCACCATAAAGGGTGCACCATAACAAAAAAGGTTGGAGAGCAGTGGTCTAGAAGAGCCACGCAAAATATGTCTGCGACCCGCAGTTCGCCCAGCATTGGTATAATCTTACGTGGCTAACCGCTATCAGCAGTCGCTCTCTCGCTGCATTACCTGCCAAGATGTTTGCGTTCAGTAGTTACATGCGGCAAAACGCCTACCACCACAACTTGAAGTGCATCTTCGAAGATTTGTTGCCATGTTATTGTTACGCAACAAAGGCCAATAGTAGAACAATTCGATCCCGAGTTCTGCAATCTGCCTCTGCAGGCAGAGAAGCAAATTTAATGAACTGCAAGCTCATCACCGCATGTTACCAGAACAGTGAACCTGACTCTTTTCTGCAGTGTGAGTGTCATATCGGCAAACAAACTGTTATAGCAAGAATTAATCCAACTTATCAGAATTAAACTGCTGATTTCACGTTTTCAACAAATTTTTGCTTCTCATTTCCAATTTCCAGGGGAGGCAAATGCCTGTTTTGCCCCCCTGCGGACGCCCATGAATTCAGATGCTCAACGCCTTCCCTTTCTGCGACTGAAAGCCAAAATTGAGACAACTACTGTCGTATTTTCTAGTCTTCTTTCTTCCGCTTTTCTCTTTGTTTACATCAGGGGTCGGGAATCTTTTGGGCTAAGGGAGCCATGAAGCCTACATATTTTTAATTGTATTTCCGTGAGAGCCATATAATATTTTTCAACACTTAATGCAACTAACTTACTTAACTAACGCCTGCATTTTAAGCAAAATCAACAATGTTAAACAATGGCAAATGTCTGAATTTTCTCTTTAAAAACATGCTTCTGACTGCTAGTGCGACTTCTGGTGCTGCATGATGTTGCTGAGGGCTCTGTAGGAAAATTGCAGAAAAATTTTAACAATCGGGTTAAGAAAATATCAAGCGAGCCAGATGCCGTCATCAAAAGAGCTCCATCTGGCTCGCGAGCCATAGGTCCCCGACCCCTGGTTTACATCAACTTCTACCTGTTTCGTCTGAGGTAAAGTACCGGTAACAAATGCGTCCATTACGAAGCCAATAAATTGTCAATACTTTACAGCAGATATTGTTTTACACTAAAAGTTGGGATGATTTTAACCGAAGTCATTGTCGCTCGCACTGTTTTCAAAAATGGGGTAAAATGGTAATATGAGGTAGATTGAGAAGTGACTGTAGCAATGACGAGCGACAATGACTTCGATTAAAATCATCTCAAATTTACTTGCTTGGATTGAAAAGTTTGGAATCGGATTGCCGCCATGTTGTATTTTGTAATTTTGAAACTTTACAACGTACTTCGCTTGAAGGGTTTCCTGAAAGATGTTTTACTCGGCGTATCAGCAGCTTTGTGTTTACACATGTTCTTTAACAACTTTCACGCAAAACAAGTTCTGAGGGATGTTGATTTAATTTGTGTTTGTGGTAAAACAAATAACACAGGGCTAACAAAATTATGAAAAATTTGTGAATGCAAATTGAAGAGCTCATTTACTTGAAAAATCCATATGAAGCATTTTGGTTTTCAAACTTTTGATACAAACACAATTTTTGAGCAAAAAGTTTGTCACTAACATAGATTTTAAATTCATGAAATCTTTATTTAAGACATTTCATCCATTTTTGTAAAATGCAAGAAAATGTTTGCCTAATGTTGATTAGTCAAAACACTTAAGTATCTTGAATGACGCAAGACAATCTCGAAAATTTCTATGATTCAAAGTAAGTATTGATCAGTGGTTGGCAGGAATAGAAACAAACATTTAAGATGTTCATGAAAATGTGGTGGGTTTGACAAAGTTGCAGAAAGAAGTTTTATTTTCTCTATGAAGTTATTTTGAAACTTTAGCCATTACGTTAGTTTATATTAATTGCACTTGGTTGAAGCCAAAAAGCCCACTTCCGTTTTACACCAAAGCACTACTTTAAAAAAAAAAAAATCCTCGAATTACTTGTTTCGTCAGACGTGAAGTGCCAAAATATTTTGTTGCTGCAACAAAACATTTTAAATAAAGCAATGTTTGATGGCGTGTTTGGTTAGTTCCATCTAGAGTTTTTTACAAAACGTATCACATGCATGCACCTCGCCCTTCGGTAAATGCACCCTGGCCATTCCAACGAATTCGGTTGCAGCAACAAAACATTTTAAATAAAGCAATATTTGATGGCTTGTTTCTGTAGTTCCACCTAAAGTTTTTTTTTATAAAACCTAAGAAGTTTATCACATGCATTGTACCTTGCCCTTCTGTTCCTACGACGTCTTCCAGGCCAGAATCGTTCTTGTCTGTGTGTTCGTTCATGTCTTAGAAGATTGATCATGCGGCTGAATTTCGCACCGCAATAAACGCAATCAATGCGTTCATTTGCGATACCGGCATCACCAAAGCTCATGATTGGCCGACCTTGATTAAGGGAACCCTCAGAAACCGAGCTGTATCTTGGAGGAGGTCCATGTGGACAAAAAGATCCTGCTTGGTCGAAATTTGGGGAGGGGTTTCCAACATTGTTCCACTGCCTTACTTCTGGGAAAGTTTGAATACGACGTGGTTGATTGGAACAAGACGACCAGCCATCGTCGAATTCTCTTCGCTCGAAACCCATGAAGGGATTATTATCAGCAGCAGACAGAAGCGCCGACATACCTAAGGGTGGTGCTTCGCAAGACAGCTGTGCAAAGATTCGCCCGTTTTCATCGTGTAATATGCTTGATAATAACGGTCGTCGCACATGGGTTTGCGAAACGCAAGGGTTAAAATCTCCAAATTGTCCTCCAACTCTTGGTGAAAACATTGATGGTGATCTGAAATAAATCAACATAACAAGATTAGAATGTTCATTGATTCAAGGAACTTTTGGTTGTTGGCACTGCATTTCAGCATTTTGCAATCAGTGGGTTTGATGTAACAGCATATCAGTTATAATAAACAAGTTTGTTTTATTGCTGAGTTCTAAAGCAAGTTTTAGTGGCCCTTTGTCGTTAGAATTTTACTTCAAATTAGTGAATAAAACGTTGAAAATTGACATTTCGTATATCCTAGCACTAGCTTACGACGTTTCTCCCGAGAAAACAGACAAATTTGTTCTAAATATTACAAAAACGGTTTGCAGAAGAATGCGATGGTTTTCAAACGCTCTTTAATGTCCCATTTCTACATTTTCGTCACTTACGCAGCCCAGATTACCATGGAGAAAATAGTAATAGCCCACAGTGTGGCAGAAACAGTACCTACCTGTAAACGTATTTGCTTAAAACTAGAAATACTTTCGACTTCTCTGAGATACTTTCTTCCAGCATCTAGAACAGAGTGGTACAGTTTCAGCCGTTTGTCTGGTATAAGGAGATGCAGTGAGAGAGAAGGCACTAGGAAAAAGGCAATCCAGTCACCTAACCAATTTCCTGTATTTGAATCAAATGACAACATGTAGTGATATTTTCAGCAATTTGCATTCTGATGCAAAAGAAATAGAAATTCAAGTGTTGCTTCAAACAGAAAACTTAAGTGAAATGAAAAGGTTTCAAGTCATTTTTCGTTCTTTTCATATCCAGGCTCTTTACGAAAAATATAAAAACGCTGAAAGATTGTTACATATGTAGCACAAAACAATCGTGTTGAGTATTTTTGTAAATAATTTTTTTTGGCCATGTTCTTCAGCTGGGCGGACGTATGCGTTCATTTTCCGAAAGAAGTTAGCCTCTTGCTGTTGCACTTTTTTTCTCATGTAACATACTATGTATGTCCTGGGAGGCGAGTGTTTCAAAAATTTAGCGATTCTTTTGGAAAATTCCCAGCGTTTATTTTGATGTCATGAAATCTATATTTTGTTAAAGAATATTTAAACGTTTCTGAAGAACATTTTGAGTGCGCAGATACCTGATTTAGGCACAAAAGAACAATTTGTCTTGGTTAGTGCGGGGCACAATATGAAGTCAATGAATATTTCCTTTTTTAATGGACGATTTAACTTTCGCTATGGCATTCGTAAAATAATTTACTGCGCATGTGCAAAAACAGATAAAACCAAACAATGTTCTTGTATCATGATACAAAATTACAGATTTTTCAAGACTTAAAACAATGTTTATTGAGGTATCTTGACTCAATGAAATTTTGCAAAATTTAACATGAATCGTTCAGTCAAACTTGTGCACGAATTTTTCTTAACTCTGAACCGATATTGTGCGTAACGAATGAATTGGCAAAATTTTATGAAGATTATATGCTAAAATGTGAGAATTACTGCACCAATTGGGAAGTCAAAAATTTTAATTGACTGACACAAAACTTTGACAAAGTTCTCAAAAAATGTTGACAAACCCAATTACTTTATAAACGATTCTATCTGTGGTCTGTAAAGTAACAGCCGTTTTCATTGAGGATCTTAGACCAGGGGTTCTCAACCGGGGCCCCCGGCCCCCCAAGGGGTCCAAGGAGCGCTTATCCGGGGACCACGAGCAGATGCCTTTGCTAAATAGCTCTGACGTGATATTGCAAAACCTTATTGATTGTCAGGGGGGCACAAGTGTTAACAATCTTTGGAAGGGGGCCATAAATCATGAAAATTTTAGCACCACTGTCTTAGACAAAATATTACTAATTGGGAGGATATGTTCAACGAAACTTGCTCCACAATTTGAACAGAAACCTTAAGGTCGCGGTCAATTTCCATAACTTCTTTTCGTAGTAGAGTATCTTGCCTGAATGTTAAAAGGTGTTGAAGAGCGGTTGAAAAATAGACACCACATGTGAAAGACTCAACGTTTCCATAAACTCAAAAATCATCAAACTTGCATTGACATTAGTTGCGGTGAGATTACAAACGAAACGTCTCTTAAATAAACAGATGGTTGATTTTCAGATTATCTCCGAAGTGTTAAATCAAAATTTGTAAATTGGTTCTACTTTGCAGTATTTAGTGATATTCGAAAATCTATTATAATTGACTTGTATCGTTCTAACAGACATTCATTCACCTCGTTTTCTACATAATCTCAAACCATGGAATCGAGCTGCTTATGTTGTTCTTGAACTTTTCGGTGTTTCATTGAAAGTTCAACCAAAATATCTTTGTGATAGATTTTTCAACAGTGCAAGAGGCACAGGAAAATAGATGCATGCAGTCAAAAGCTTTATTAACAGAGATCTTGCAGTCTCTTCAACTGAAGAAATTTTTTCATGTCAAAGTTGCTGCACAAAACATTTTGCGAACAGTTTCACATTAATACATTTCTATTTTGCTCATGAAATAATTAGATGCAAATTCATCCAGGATGTATCTTCTCAAAATCTTCTGAGGTGTTGTCTTATGAAAGTAACTGAATGTAAGATTTTGGTAGTTTCAAACATGTATTGCAAGACGCTTTAGTTTTTTTTCCTCTTTGATATCTACCCACGTTCGTTAGGAAAGTTACAATACAGACACTTAATCCATTCAGCAAAGTGAAAAGATATTTGAATTAGTAAAACGTTTGAAATGAATCAGGCGTTTTTGAGATAATAATATTTGAGCGTACGATAAGGTTTAGAGCTGTTTATCTTCGTGCCTATTCAAAACCTAAAGTCTTCAAAAGAAAATGTCCAGCGCTGCACAGATACATCGTGATTTTCTAAACTTTAGGCGAAATAGCCCAGAGACAAGGCATTCAAAACAAGGCTTGAAATAAAAACGCACGAGACTTCATTTGTGATTAATGCAAAGTAGTAACAAGAAGTAACTGCCGAAAAGAAGATGCTTGAAAGCTGCATTAAGTTGCTGGTGTACTGTGTGATTTTGGAGGTAATACATATAATAAAAAGTCATACCTAAAGATTCTTAGTAAATCCTCTTGCAGTTGTCAAAATTAAGTTGACAGTAGAAACGTGTCGATAGGTAAGTTAGTAAGACGTTGCAGTGGGCTCAGGGCACGTGCCTTTTTCTGATGCGAGCTTTTTTACTCGTTGAGTTATTTGTCGTCTGTGTACTTTCGGATGCGATTCCTCAGTGGGTTTCACTAAGTAAATTCCCTTTTTATTTAAACTGAAAAAATATTTTGTTAATAGGATTTGTAATTCATTCGTTTCAGAGTTTCTTTGTTCTTGTTTATTTTCTTATAACTTTGTGCTTGACATTGAAGTACTGTCTGTCGAAAGGAACCTTTCCTAGCAAAGAATCAGTCACTAATATCTTATAGAGTATATATTTCGCTTGCAAGGTAAGCATCATCAGCTCTTATTCAAATAGAAACTTGAAATAGATTGAATTTCATTCAAGTTTCTAAAAAAAGTCATTTTTAATGTGATACTTTCACTCTATTACTTGAGTTAGAGCACAACTAAACTATACTTAGTTAAAGATTGGTGATTTGAATACAAAAAGTCAGTGCTTTAAGCAAAGTGTTCAAGTTCTCTTAGCTGGACATTGCTTTGTATAGAAAGTAAACAATTTATTTGAAGGCAGGCAGTTAGAAGCAAGAAACAACTCAAAATTCCTATTATTGTGAGAGTTCTTTGTAATGAAATAAAAAACGCGTAAAGTTGTGTAATTCAAAATTATTTAGCATCAATACTACTTAAGTGACATGAATCTACCAGATGGCACTACTTTAGTCAAAATAAAAATGTGCAAAATGTCTGAAAGGCCCGCACAAACGATCTAACAGTTGAAAGCCTTTGGGTTTGAGCAAAATTGCTTATATTGCAGAAACCGAGAGAATTTAATAGGGAAAACAAAATGGTGAACCAGCGGCAGTATAGAACCATTTCAGATAGCTAAAAATGCTTTGATTGAGAAATTGCATAATAATCCATGGTACATTTTTGGTAAAGTATTGGTGGCTGATTGAGCCTGCGTAAAATAAGTTAGCAATCATCGGTCAGTGATTGTGGTTATGACTGCTTGGTGGGCTTTCATGAAGTAAAATCAAAGCATTGGCTTAAAATGCTACATTTTCATTTGAGGAAAGGATTTGTGTTACTCAGCAATGTACAGCCTTTACACCAGATGTTGGTTTCATTCAAGGCCACATTCAGTTTCTTTATGGTTCAGCTCACTAACAATAGCAACAACTTAAGCGGAAAGGACAAAGGCAGACCTCTTTATACAGTTTTTTATGCCTGCTTGGTTTGATACTTAAATTTGATAAAAATGATTGTAATCATTTGTCTTACTTTTATTATCATTATCAGTCGGTATGAATGATAAATCAATCCGTATATTATCAGTCAGTGTGAATGAAAGGAATGTTTTCGTTTATAAAATAAAGAATGAAAAAGCGAGTTCCTGCAATCCCTTTAAACCAGGGGTGCACAACCTGTTAGCATTAAGTTTATTTTTAGGAATTACGCCGCCAGTGAGTCCAGAGAAATTGTTTTTTGTATTGCTTCTGTTCTGCTTCCACATGTCTGTTTAGCTGTCTTTCTAATATGCAGATACAGTAGACAAAGAGTTTTTATTAATGCACGGCTGCCATAACACGTATTTTGAATTTCATGTGCACGGCCGCATACATTTTTGGGCCGTACGACCGCAGGTTGTGCGCACCTGCTGCAAACGTTTCATAACCTACGACTTCATGCAGATATTCAGACTTCGGTGAGCAAGAATGTCTGAACCTGACTATATTGGAATATCATCGATTTCTGTTGACAATCCTTCTTTTAATTCCAGTACAAAAGTCTTGCTTCGTGCAGTTTCGTGTTAACCTAACCCTGCACACTGTTTCCAATATTTGCAGAATTTCATTGTATCAAGTATAAACATGTACTACGCATTTACCTCAATTTTTGAATCCCACACTTTGCCAAGCACTAGCGAAATCCTATGTATTGAAATCACGAGTCGTTTTTATATTTTCTTGATAAACAATATCTTGTACCACATTTATGTCACTTCTGAAAATTTGAAAACCACCCCTCTTCACTTGTTTTTCAGCGCCAATGCAGGTTTTATTTGAAAGACTTAGGAAAGCGTTACATGTTTAGGGTCACTAGTCTTCGTCTCATTTTGAAAAGACATTCACAGGATTACCTTTTTGCCAGGTATATGCTTCCCAAGAACGCTTGTGCACTATTTTGCAGCAAATGCACTTTCATAATCACCAAACAAATATCATTTAAAACTGTAAATATTGTCAACAAAAAGCATTTTTGTATACTTTTAAGGTTCAATTATCTGAAGGTACACTTTGTTCAGAATTGAATTTTGTCATTATTCCACCAGTATATAGTTCTATGTAGTTCTGGCACTGCTGAATGACAGCAATATCTTGTAAAGCACTATGATTTGCGATTTGTAGGGTCAGAGAGTAACTCGACCCAAAACCTTGCATTCAGTATTTGCTGTACTTATCAAAGTTTGTATTGCCATGCAGTTGTGGTTTGTGATAATTCTACTAAGAAGCTCACTAAAAACTGCTGTGCCAAGTAAGGCGTCTTCAACAACGTTCTGTGGCAAAGTGCACTGCAGGTTTACTAATGGAAAAGGTACTCTTGTTTGTCCATTAATGTGCGTGCTTTGCTTTTTTTCAGATGAAAAATAAATCCTCAACGTTTGGAAAATACTTCAACTTGAATTTCCCTGCACTTTCCCAACAACATAGGCAAATGTAAGCTGTGATTTGTACGTTGATATTTAACAAAATTTGTGCGTTGATATTAAGAGCAAAATGGCGCGTGAACCGTTTTTCATTTTCATGGCTTTTCAAGTATGTACTTTCTACGATGGGTGTAAGCAAGGAATCGATCAGCAAATTTTTAATAGGAAATCGATTTCACGTAAAATTACGCATCCTCAGTCCTGAAAATTGCAAGCAAAGCTTACAGGTGAAAAGTTGAAAGGCTGAAGTAACAGCAGAGAAAAAACAAACTCAAGACTACAATTAAAATTTCGTAATACAAGCTCATAAATCATAACATCTTAACAAACTGACTGACGTCAAGAATACTAGTGGCGACAAAAAAAACTGACTCGTGAAATAAGTGTTTACTCAAAAATTAAAAAGACGTTTACTCAAATAAATAAATGACTGAAACATCTAACTAGTTGATGCTAATGGCTGAAGAATTTCTCCAACTAAAACTAACTCTTGGTGAAATGACTAACAACGGTTGAGAAAAATAGTAAGCCATGTGCGGGCGGTAAGTCTCTGGGGTACGCATTTAAACCTGCAACGAGTTCGCTTTCAACGCTGCGGTGGGAGTGAGCAAGCTGTGTTGAGAGAAAAAAACTATCGCACAAAGCGGAAGACAACATCGGATTGAATCAAACATCGTAATAATTGTTTCACATGGGGGAGGATCATGTTCTGAATGTTGTTTTGCGCGTCAATTAGGTGATACCATTTATTTTCACAGATATCCAGAGAGTGACAACTTGGTTGTTCGACAAAAGTAACGGTGTATGCTTCGTGCAGAGGTGGCTTGTTTATAGTGCCTTGGTTTTCTGAATAGTGCCGCGACAAGGCCATCTGGTCCTTGTCACTGTCAGTTTTGCAATATTGTTTGTTCCAATTACTTCGATGCGCTGACCATCTTTTGGAAAATTTGTTGCTAGTTTGACCAACATACTGTTCATGACATATTACACAAGTCGCGACGTAAATGCCAAAATCTGCGGAAGTCAAGCTTTGGTTTAGCTGAAAAGTTTTGGTTTTAGTCAGCAATTGTGAAACATTTGGTACCATGGATTTGTTTTTTTTTCCATAGCAACCACACAGTGCACAGTGCTCACATGGCCTTGACCCACCTTTGGTTTGCTTTCGTGTCTTGTTTAAAGCAAGGTCTTTGTAGTTCGTTAGCTTTTGTCCAATTGTGGTGGGTCTTTTGTAGG
>Ga0210059_1004977_pt1 | contig 21383 bp, 8 predicted proteins | sample Ectturendosymbi2_FD_188042 | JGI IMG/M metagenome (GOLD analysis project Ga0210059, IMG submission 188042) | Ecteinascidia turbinata endosymbiont from Florida, USA - Sample 2 (SPAdes) (version 2) | ecosystem: Host-associated > Tunicates > Ascidians > Unclassified | place: Key West, Florida...
CTAGGGTTCAAGAGTCAGTCGGTCGGAGTCCGAGCAAATCTCTGCGACGAAGGAGCCAAGGAGCATGTACTCTAGGACTCTTCTTGACATATTATTTCTGATTTGAGGACAAACAGTTGCAGATTATAAAATGTTATCTTTTCACCTTTCAATAAATGTAATCATTATTGTGGTATCATTTAAAATCCTGGATTTGTGCCCAATCGCTTTGTTTCAATAATTGTGAAACACCCTGTATGTAGAAGGATGAGAAATTTAGGGGTACACGCTCATCTGTGGAAATGCTGAAGGGATACATGGTCAGAGAAAGGTTGGGAACCCCTGCAGTAGATGGAGATTTCATTAATGCATGGCCGCCATAACCCATAGTTTAAATTATTACATGTGCACGACCGCACAAATTTTTATCGCGACTGCAAGCGGCGGCACAGATGAAAGTTATGCATCCCTGATCTAGTGCTGCAGCGCAAAAAATTGAAATAAAATACCATTAGGCAAATGTATCCAAAGTATTTTGAAAAACGCTATAAAAGTATAACATCGCTTATCGCTTTAAAGTGGAAAGTTTTCAATCTCACCTCGTGCTTTGTTTCGAAAAATGCTTGTGTCAGTCGTTCCACCCCGACGTGAGTAATTCTGCAGCTCCATACTTCAAGCTCTTGAATTCGATGTAAAGCAGTAACTAACCATAAAAAGCCATCATCTCCGATGTTGTTTTCACTGAGATCGAGGGTTTGAATCTGTGAAATAGTTCAGCTTGAAACACCACTATTTCAGCTTTACACCTGTATTGGGGTGCTCAGAACTTGTTGAATCTTAATCAAAAGCAACGACATAGTTTCGTCACAAAGCCAAAGCAAAAGTACGTAATAATTCACCTCGTGCCCAGTTTCGTTCAGACGTTTTGCAAAATTCTTTAATTCGCTGCTCGACAATCCGCAGTTTCTCAGTCTTAGCTCCTTCAATATGCTGTTTAACGACCTGATGATTGCTCTAAAACCCTCGTCTCCAATTTTGATATTGTTGCTCAGGTCGAGACATTGAATCTGCCCAACGTAGGCAAAAACGTAGTAGGTGACAGCAAGGAATACTTTCAATTTGTCCAATGTGCAAAAATATGTTGTAAAGGTTTTAGAAGTAGAAAAAATAATGGAACACAAATGAAATGAACAAAATGTTTTGTCTCATGACAATAATGTTCCTGACAAGAACGTGCGCTTTATAATAACAGGTTTCGTTCCTTGGTTGATGGACTTCTTTATCAGTAAGTGTCAAGCGCAGAAGCGCAGCTATACTGAAACAAACTTTTCACCAAAAAAATGTCAGTTTTAACATTTTGCTAAATTCTATTTTGAAGGCAAATCAATAGTTACAAACTTAGTTCTTGAACGTCTATTGAGCTTCTTTTTTGCATCGCTTTGCGTGTATATTCTTTTCTAAACAGCTTCCTGTGGTTAACGAAGTAACGTCGCATTGTATAGAGAAAACAAATCTTTCCATCCACTAATTCTGATGCGAAAACCAAATGTATTCTTCGTTGAAATACTATAACAGTAACGCAACGAAGTTTCACAGTGTTTTCAAATAAATATGCTTGTATGTCTTCCATACACAAAAACATGCATATATGGAAGAAAAAGGGATGGATTAATTGCAGTGAGCAGTCACTTTTACTAGAAATGAAACTTTTAGAGAAAGTAAACCGAGAATTTTTAGCCTTTACCGCAACATTTTTGGTATGGGAAATTCACAGCTTAAAATCTTAACTTATGTTTGCTCAAATACATTTTATAAACTAAGTCAACACAATTTACATTGTTTGGAAGAGTTGCAGTATGTACTGGTATGTACTACATGATCTTGCAAAACAACCAAAGCAAATGTAGTAGAAGGAAACGCTTACGTATCCAATGGCAGGAAATTATTTACGCCATTGTACATAATTTTAAGTTTTTGCTGACGTCCTGATGGGTTACAGAAATTGGTTTTGTATGTTTCATAGATGATCAGCCAACAAATATAATTGATACAAAATGGATATTTGGCGCCTGTTTGTTACATTATCACGCCTTCACAAAACTACCAAACGTCATGAGAACGTAAAAAGATTAAATTAGTTCGAAACGTTTTTGACCACACGCCACCGCACCAAAAGGCTAAGCCACAAAGCAAATGACATACTCCTTTTACTGTAACAAAAAGCCTTCTTCTAGCAATGAGAGTTTTTCAACATCTGGTAATTGGCAAGACCATAGGAAATTGATTTCAGTCGACATCCATGCACGATACTTACATATAATCTTTCCTTTTTAGCGAAGTGGTAATGCATAGTGAAAACAAAAGGAAGTTAACATTAGAAATTCGCAAGCGTGAATAATTTCTGCAAGTCAAAAGTACTAAGTACAGTATAACTGTGTAGAGCAGAACTAGAAACCAAGTAAAATACAACGACAATTGATTTTCCCAATTTAAGACATCCTAGTTGTAGTAGGTCACATTGAATGGTATTCAGCTGTCATGTGACACATTTGCATGAAACCCGGTTCTTACCTTTAGCTTTCCAGGGGTAGTTCGAACTTCTGGCACCGTCAGTTACGCCACTAACTACTAGTGCCCTACTTGCAACTGTCTGTGCGTTTGCACTGGGGCTCAGAAGCCACATTCGAGAACACAAGAACCCTTCCTCAAAGAATGATTGCGATGTGCAGCAACTTTCATGGTTTTCGACGGAATATTACTAACGCCATTTCTGCTTGGGGACGGTCCTTGCATTTCACTTTGTATTATGAAAGCATTTCAAACGCGTGATGGGATTTTGAAACAGGTTAAAAATTCATTTCGACTCTTCTTTGAAATGAACACACTGGAAAACATGAGGAAAACATGAGTTTCACTAATTCTTTTTTCTCAGAAGTGAACTAACCAAAGCTCTTACTGCATTTTTCGATTGCATCAGTTTGTTTGATATTAATACCACCATTCCACTTGTAATCCCGCAGGCGAATAACGTGAGGTTTTCGACAAGGTGCAGACATTTCACTATCCTTGATAAATCTTTGTCATTCAAACACTTGAAGGAGAAGACGAATCTTTCGATCTGTTGTAGAAGAGTGTACAATTAGAGCAGCGATAAACTGGTTAATTAAGAATTGCATCAGCTAACAGCAAACAATAAAATGTATGAAGTTCACCTTGGAATTGCCTTTAAACCTTACATTTGCCTTTACAGACCTAATGAAACTTGACAAAAACAATTATCCAGATAATATCTTCAAACTTTCAATCATGTCTGGTCGGATTTTATCACAAGGTGTAGGCTTCCCAGTTGCCAGTGATTTGACATCTAGGAAACGTCTGCAGTATAGATTATGTTTTCCGTCCCGAGGCGCACCTCCTATGAATCTGGCGGTGTGACAATAGCTGACTGAAAGAAGCTGGTATGGCTCTCTCTCCAGTTGCCAAGGGTAGTGTTCATATTGATGAGGAGGGCGCCGTTGATGTCAACGATCAATCCATACAGTGTTTTATCTTTCGATTCGGAGACGCCAGATGATATTTCAGAACACTGCTTTGGCTTGCGAGTGTTTGCAGTCCAGTCTTTGTCAGAATGTCCCTCAGCACTTGAAGGCGGATGCTTTCACAGCTTGAAAAATTAAATTCGGCGCCCCTTTGGAGATGCGAAGAAGTCTAGTTTGACTTTGTTCTGAAGCCGGACCTTATAGGCTACTTTCTTTGCTTACACCTTCATTTCCTTGATATTACATTTGTTCCATCAGTCTCCTACAGCCGAGTCATTTCTGTCTATATACGCGATCAACGGATAAAATGGCAGCTGTTTTGAAAAAACACCAGTTCTCTTATACGTCCTCTATACATTCTGAAAGTTCCCAGATAGAAAGTGCAATGCTGTATGCAAATGTCTTTCTTACACCACTGTTAATTTTTATGACCTCTTCACAAAGTGGTGTTCAAAATCAAAATTTTTTCTTGATTATCAAAGTGTTTCATGTGACAGTGAGATCCTCTTTACTCAAAATATTGTTGGTAAGAAAGTGTCGAAGTGGATGAATTGAAAACTCAGCAATGTAATACCTTGGTGAATAGACATGGAGAAAGACATAATTTGAGTGCGTGATTGAACCAACGAATTTTTCCTATTGCTTAAATAAGCATGATTTTAGCAAGATTTTTAAGCAAGATTTTCATTTCCAATTGGAGGAAGAATATGGAAGGAAAATTTGCAAATGCTCATTTGGCACCCCATGGAGATACGCTTGTAGTTCGTAATGTTGTAATACGCACGTCTTTATAACTGCCTTTTAGAACAATTTCTGACGCATGGTGTATAGCAAGCTCGGACAGCAAAAATTGAAGTATCTGAAGTGGTTTACAAGCAAACCATGACTCAATTCTGACTTCACATGATCAAAGACATAACCGGACTGGAAGCTTAGTACAAATGGACTGGACTTGCTTTAGCCTCATAGACGTTAAAATTAGCATGCCATGGCGAGATACTCGATTAGAACGCATCTCATATTTCTCTGGTGTTGACAGTGCAGAAGGAACGTCCAGTTGAATTGAATGTTATACACTTACCGTTCAAGCGCGAGGGCAAGACTAGGAGTTGCCACGGCAAATTTGATTTGTTTGCAGAATTTTGCACAATAGTTGTTATGGACTATGGCAGTGTAAACTTGCTACAGAAAATGAGTAGAAAGACATGATAAAAGCCACACAGTATGTAACATTAAAAATAATATCTCGTACAGGTGAACGTCATATGTATTGCAAAAAAGTGGGTTCAAGCCAGTAAAGGGATGGATGAACACTTTTGAACGGTTTCTAAAATATTTGGTAAGCTTAGGTTGTGGTGCGTCCAGCGATCAAACCGCATATATGGTGCATCGTTGGAGTATGGTGCGTCCAATCTCCAACGATATCTAAAATAAAGAAAGCACGCAGCTTTCAACACTAAATGTTAAAAGAACTTTATGATGGGTATCTTTATGATGGGTTCAACCAAATCTCAAATTTTTCTTATTGTCAACTTATTAGCGCTAATTGTTATGACACCAAAGAAAATAACAAATTCACCACTTTTCACAATTTCTTCAAACAAGAAATTTCTCTCAACCATTACTTTAGCATTCCTGAACGCCCTGATTAGAAAATCGTATTAAATATTTTGAAGTTATACAAAAAACACTCATCCAAATTCTTAGCACAAGTCGGAAAAAAACGCACAAGATAGAAAATTATTTCGAATTAGGTGGAATTTTCGAAATAGGTTTGGTTTGTTTTAAGGCAAGGATATTGCTATTACGTCGGGTAGCATTAGGAGCCAGATACGAAATCCAATACGTCTTATGTTATAATTATGGGACGATAGTTTTGCGCCCACAAAAATACTGCCCTCTCTATATCCAGGAATTAGATACAGGAGAAATATTTTTTCCTCAATCTCTTTCAGTGTTTCTAATAATGATAGAATAACTTATTCTATTACTGCATACCGTATTTTTCAAAGCAGCTAATTCTGTAGTCAAAGTCACAAGGCTCTCTCCAACAAAATTGCAGTTGTTTAGCACCAGACTTCGAGGCCTTTCAACCGACTGCAACACGTATATGAGGTTCGCAACATCAATTGAAATAACTGAAGTGCAGGATGGTACAAGAATAAGATTGGGAAGGCATGCTGCGGCAGCTTGAGTGATGTCGTTATCATTTGCTTCATGAATCCAGCCGCAAGTTTGTATCAAGGTTTTCCAGTTTTTGTTTACAGATATACATCGTTTGTCCTCATTACTTCTCACTTTTTTCAAAAAAGTTTTTTTGGCGGAGCTCTTTTTTGGGTCCAGTGATCTGCACTCAGATTTCATGCTGTTTATTGCTACAGCCTTCAACTTTTTTCGTCGATTTTTCCACACATCCACTGAACATGTTCCATGAAAACAACGTAACTTCTCGTAAACTTTGATGTTACACAAGCCATAAAAGAACTTGCCCACCACTTCCCAACCTGTCTGTACAAAGCAGTCCACTTGCTGATTAAACATACCTTCAGATGTATAAAGCATGAGGTACATGGCAGCGAAAAACTCTTGCCAAATGAGGTGGGAGAAGAAGCGTAGTTTATGACCATCCAAGATTGCCAATCTCATGTCGGCGGATTTCATAACAGACACATTGAGAAAAGAATCAATAGTACTTTTACTTAGGCCAACAGCTTTCAAATCGTCATCTTCGAAAAAAATTTGTTTTTGCTGGTAACCAACCCACGCCAGCTTAGCCAACTTATCCAGTTCACACTCCTCTTGATGCTTGCAATGACTTGAAGTTGAATACCTCGCACAAGCTGACGCAAGAACCCTTGTCATACAAACAAACTCAGTTTCCCCCTCACTAATGAGGTAATCCACAGTGAGGAGGAAATTAACAGGAACGTAACAGTATGCATACATGTCAGGATTTTTCTTTAATATTGGTCTGATTTCATTGTATCGCTCTGGCCAAACTTGAAATCCGAGTTGGTCTCGTGAGTCTGTGCCAAGGCCTAAAATTTGTACCACAAATTTTGGTCTGTGCTCCTCCGATAGTTTATACAACTGGTCTGGTCTTGATGAGACGATAACTCGAGCGAATGGTAGAAGGTGTCCGCTAAGGAGGTTGAGCAAAAGGTACGCAGGCTCTGTTGTGGCGTAAAGACTTTCTTTAGGTACAGGTATCTTTTTGTTTAGATCAGCGCCAGCTTCGTCCAAACCGTCCAGGGCAATGACAACATTACGGTCAACACGAATCCGTTCCAACCATTTTCGGTCGGAATCTGGTGAGTGAGGCCAATCTGGTATGATGGAAGACACAAGAAACTGCAAAAGGTTCATTTTCTGAGAAAAATTTATGTTTCTGATAGAAATAAAAAACAAAAATGTCACTTTTTCAACAAGATTGCCTTTAAGAAGTTCTCGCACCCATGCTTTCATAGAGGTAGTTTTTCCTATTCCAGCCCAGCCGATGACGCCTATAATGTTTCCATGTCGATCGGCATGTTCTTTAATTGCTTCCTCGATGTCTTGCGTTATGGCATCTAACTGATCCTGCGCTACATTTTCTGATGGGATCTTTTCGGGAACATTGGATTGAGTTTGTTCGGCAACCTCTGCATGAACATGCTCCTCAGTTGTGCACTGGTCCCAGTTAACTTCATTTTGAGCTTGCGTTCTGGGCCAGGCTAGCAAAAGCTCCTTGTTTTCATTCTGACCCATTTTTTTCTCGTGGGCAAGCTCATCTTCTAGTACACTGGCAAAGTGGGTACTTTCTTTTGTCTGAGCAAAATGCTTGACATTTGACTGAGAAAGCTGACTGTTTGCTGGAGGGTCATGATGCTTAATTGATGTTGTTGCTTGATGTAGGGCCCTGGCTGTGGTTTCTAATTGGAGAAGGTCATGTAGAGATTGCTTTTTGGTTTCGATCTCTGAAGTGACCTCCCCCTGGGTTTGTGGAATGGTTCTAGGATATAATCTTTGCTCCTTCTCTACCTCATTTTTCTGGGTATCAATTGTTTGTGTCTGCTTCAACAATTCTAGCTGTGTTTGCTCCACGGTTACGAAACACGTTTGATCTGCGTCATTCATCTGGATTGCTTGTGTGTTTCCTTGTTGAAGTTGCTTCGTGTTTCCATCTTTTAACTGAAGCGCAGGCTCTGGTGCGGAGGGTTGCATTGTTTTTGAGAAGATGGACTGACTATTATTATCAATCCCTAACTGGTAGCAATTTTCTTTGTTGATTCCACAGGCGAGTTCGTTGCATCCATCACAACTTTTTTGTGTTTTTTCCAGAAGAGTTTGCTGCGTGTCTTCTAGCTTGTCTTGCTGCTTGTGCTCACACGGAATTTGCTGCGCTGTGCTCAGATATGTCTGCGTATTGTTTTCTAACTGAACTTGCTGCATCTCGTCATGGTTATAATATCTCTCGTTTTTGACAAGGTCATATTGCACAGTTCCAGTATGGGTGTGTTCCCGATCCTTCTGATCAGAAAACTGCATTGTTTTTTTAGTTTCAAGTTGCGTCTGGCATGTTTCTACATTCTTTGTAATTTCGAGGTAGCTTCCATCCTGGGTTTCTGCGTGAGTTTGCTCTATAATGTTTAGTTGCGTGGTCTGCTCCACTTTAGGGTTGGTTTGTTTTCGAGCGTTTAGAAATATCTCCACTTTTCTGCTCAACTTCTTTGCTGGCAATGGAGGCTCTGTCTGACCTGAGTTTTCTTGCTGAACGTCCTTCTCTATAACAGCGGCAGGATGAAGTTGCTGTTCATCAGAATCCTGCTCAGTTTGCTTCATGGCTTCTCGTTTTGCATGATGCTTAGCTTCCCGTTGGACTATTAACTTGGCATCTCTCAGAGCTTGTTGCTTGGGACGGAGGAAAATTTCGTGCTGAGGCATGTCATCAGGTGGTCGTTCATACATTTTAACAAATTCACTTCGTTTACAAAAGTGACCATCAGCTTCCAGTACATTGGACATCTTCACTGGTTGGCATGTCATCTGAAGATTCACTGCTTCTATGGGTCTTCCGGTTTGTAATATTTGCGATATTGCTCCGGAGTCTTTCTGTGCTTGAATTCTTGTTTCAACATCAAGTTGACCTGTATAAACCACAAATGCTTATTAGACTCAAAGAATAAAAACGTACAACTTACTTTACAAAAATCTGATGCCGCATTTCAAGCTAAATATGCTACTTGCACATGAAAAGTAAACTTTTATGTAAGTACAGGGATTGCTGCGACTTAATAACAATAGAACATCGGTAAGGCTGAAGTTTAATGAGACCTGGATATTGCTGAAGGCGGTCTTTTTCGGGGGAATGCAACTTCAGCAGTGTTTTTCTTGGTCAATGTTTTGTGAATAGAGTGTTTTGCATAGGCTGTATCGATGTTAACACTGCTAGGAAACAAACACTCAGATATTTATACTAGCAAATCCGAACCTTACATTCACAAATACATACGTTCTTCATTAAATGTTCCACAATCTTCTTCTAAACCAGGTCTCAATTTTCTTTGCAGTCGATTGTCAGCAATTGAGTGGTCGCCAATTGCGAGGCCAAAGGCTGTGTGGATGTGGACATTGTAGGTGCTCGTTGAGGAACAGTCATGCGAATGATCCTGCAGATGTCAATAGTCAAACACGTGCTGTCCCATTAGTTTTGGTGGCAAAGCTCAGCGACATTTTAACTCACACTTCTTTGCAAAATGGGGTTTTCCTTTTCCGCTATAGCTAAATTGACCTTTATATCTCCTTGCATTTGCCTACATTGTCACGAAGTGTAGCTTACTTTCCATAACAAGTTTCACAAGAAAATTTTGAGAGAAATCGTATACAGACATTTCGTCGTTACGCCTAATTCGCGTTTTAGCACTATTCGGATAACAGCAATTAGCTACAGGCCTCAGCCTGGTTCGTGTTTCTGGCCGGAAAGATGTACAATCTCGCCCATGGCAGTTCACTGAAAGTTTGCGGGTTGATCAATTGTGAGTTGACGTTGCTGAACTATCACCGCCAAATTATATTTTCTACCAATCAAATTTCATCCAAGCTATTCAACGACTGCATTTCAGCCCGGCTTATGCCGACTTTTGCGTAATGTTTGACAGTGACTGCATTGTTAAAGATCATGTCTTGACCGGTGTAGTTGATCATCGTAGCAACATTAATTGCCATTTCACTAACAACCACTTTAGTCACAAACAAACGAAAGTACTTCAGTCTTATCAAGGTCCTGATTGCGAACTTCGGAATCGACTGACTCTAACTTCTAGAGATCATTCGTGTTTAGAGCAAAGACGCAAGCATCAATGATTTTAGCGTGTACGTTCGTGCTTCTGATACGACTTTTCAGCAACTCCAAGTTTTGTTCTGTTCCAAAGCTCATGTTCTTTTCGCATGAAATAAGCTTTTTTTACCGAGTGTGAAGAAAAAAATCGCTACAAATATTAAAGTGGGCATAACCTTTCGACTTAAAGTCAAGCAGATGGAAACAAAACAAAATCTCAAAACAGAATAATTTGACTTTCTGGACGTGATATATTCCAAAAAAGCTACAATTGATAAATTTCGTTATAAACTTTGATTATTACTCAGATTTACGATTTACGACAACTTATGACATTTCAACAAACTAAAAATCGACCTACCATTTTCGGTGGTTTGTCGTTGCTAAAGAATTTTTCGATTTGTTGTGTTTTACATCATAACTACCGTAACTAACGGTACGATTACAGGTTACCACTTCACCACACAATCTATAACGTGGTCCTGTCAAGTAACTGAAAAAAGAAGAAACACATTTATTCGCTAGTTATTATTCATACGACAAAATGTACATGTAAACCATTACAGTATAAAGCTTTGATCTGCACCCAGATTTTGACCGCTAGCCAACTACCACCAGGAAAACCCGGCATCCTTTGGAAAATTGTTTAAATCTTAATTTCCCGAATTAGCCCAGTATTCGCTTTTCATACAGGCATTGAGGTTGATGACTCTTTAAAAGTATTATTTTGTAGTATATGAGCTGGGAACTAGTAGTGAAAACAGATAAAAAAGTAACACTTTTCATTCAACTGGAACGGGGATGGGCAAATAGCGGCCCGCGGGCCAAATGTGGCCCGCCACAGCGTTTTCAGTGGCCCGTGCAAGAATTCAGGAGATATGTTCAAATCTGAAATTTCCTTCAACTTATCACAGTAAATGTTATTGCTTAATGCTGAGGCTAACTGAACTAAAAGTTGCTTCTATTTCCATTAGAAGGCACGGTTCTCCCCTAAATGCGGCCTTCTCAAAGTGGCCCTCGAGCCAAGTTAATTGCCCACCCCTGAACTAATGCATATGAACAGTTCAGTTACACACTCACACTTATTAATTTCTGTTTCCAACTGGCACGTCCCCCAGAACCCAGGCTCTAGTGAGAATAGATAGATATCTTGAAGATTAGATCAACAATAGGTTAGCAGGATTTGGCCTACCCAGTGGCGATTCTAGAATTAAAAATGTGGGGACCACGACGGGGCCAAGGAAAAGGTAGAGGGGTCAACATAAATATCTGTCTTGCACAGTTATTTTTCTTTGTTTTGAAGATTAGAGTTGCCATGATTAACCCTATCAAACTCAACATAGGCTTGCGAATATCGTTAAATATGAACTAGCGTCATGATTCGAAACGCCACTGCAGGTGCAATCACACGCGTGTTACTGATATGTGGAACGTTCTGTGCTAACCATGCAACTTCCACAGCACTGCACATGTAAAACGCAACACCATTTTCCGTATACAATTGTTCTGACCGCACATGAATGAAAACAGCTCCACGAAAGTGACTACAATTCACGTTAAAACGAAATGGTTCCAACTACGAATTACATCTTGACACAGAGACAAGTACGCTGTTCAGTGGCAATTCTAAATGAAAAAATTGGCCACTGCGGGGCCAAGGAAAAAAGTAGGCGGGCCAACATAAATGTCTCTCCTGCATGGTGACGTTTCGTTGTAATGAATATTGATTTGCTCTGATTGACCCTATTAAACCCAACATACGCTTGTGAATATTGTCAGAACCGTCGCCAGAAAGTCTTCAATAAGGGGCTTTACGTTTGTGCAGAGTTGCTTGAAATTCTAAAAATTGAAAAAACTTCACTGATTTACAATGTTCCATATTTCAATTTAGGGTTCTTGGAGCTTTGTTTTGGGGAGCTAAACTCACCAAAGCCTCCCCGTGGCGACGGGAGTGAATATCGTTAAATATGACCTAGCGTTATTATTTACTAGAGACACCTAAGCACCACGAGATGCAATCGCACACTTGCACTGACTGCTATGTCGAATATTCTCTGCTGAACATGCAACTTCCACAGCACTACACTCTGACTCTACACATGTAAAACGAAACATCATCTCCCTTACACATTTGTGCCGGTGCCGGCCCGACATGAATGAAAACAGCTGCAAGAAAGTGACAACAATCCACATGAAAGCGAAATGGTTCCAACAACGAATATTATCCTGACACAGAGACAAATAGGCTGTTGATAGCCAACTATTTTCGTCAAACTATTCTTACTTAAAAGCAAGTTTTTTAAATAAACCATCTGCCAACAGATTAGTGACTATGACTAATCCGTTGTGGTAGCTCACGAACACTTTGTGATGTAACAATAACAATGTTTTACGACTACTATCACAAGTGTAATATCATGTGCAGCGTGGGTAGGGTAAGGACCTTTTAATGCGGTAAGCTAAAGCTTACCCTACCCACGTTGCACATGATATTGCACTTGTGATAGTAGTCGTAAAACACTGTCATTGTCACATCACAAAGTGTTCGTAAGCTACCACAAAAACGGATTCCAGTTGTGCCAGATTGGTCATTTCATGGCCAATTTCGAAAAATTTGGCTATTTTTTTAGTGCGCTGGCCATGAAAAAACGCATTTGGCCATTTTATAAAATTTGGCCATGTTTAAACTTGTCACTGTAAAATGAAATTTCCATTTTCCAGTGACAAGCTGAACAGTTTTTTGTATTTTGTGGACGGACTTCATGTCACTAATGGCAGTAACACTATGGTGCTTCAACCTTGTCTTACTTTAAAGTGTGTGGTAGGCTAATGATTTCTAAGCTCAGTTGCCGTCAGTAGATTTTGTACAAGTGTTTCAGTCAGTGATAGGCTCATGGTTGCCATTGGTAGCTGCTATAATTGTACTGTGTATTTGAAGACTGCTATGCTCAGCTGTGTGACTGCATAATGTTACTTTAGTAGAAGAATTTTGCATTGTAGGCAGGGCCGGATTTAGCTGATGCGAGGCCCAAGGCTAATCCACTTGTGAGGCCCCCTCTCCCACTGTTAAGAGAAAAAATGGAAAAGCGCTATTCAGTTTGAGCTTAGCCGATACTGACGATAAGGACGCTCTAAAAGTACGGTCAATAAACAATCGTAAATCATTACTAGAGTGCCCCACGATCACTGGGCTTGTTGCTGCCTTCGACGCAAAAGCGTTCAATGACACGGAATTGTTGAAATCGTACTTGGCTGGTGGGAACAGGATTATCAATTTTTGCAGGCAAAACAACCGGAAATGTCATGGTTAAATATTTGACACAAGACATGGCCTACGGTTTCATAAATTGCACATCTGATTTTTCTTATCGGTGCTCAAAAAAGCAAACACCTTGCACATATGTGTGGTGGCTTAAAAGGCGTTAAATCACAACGTTTGGACCACGTTGCGACTCGCTTACCACGGATGTAAAAATCTCACACACACGAACGAAACAGGTCAAGTAAAACGCACCCAAATGGTTGTAACTGGTAGGTTCACGATTCGCACGTTTGTTGCTTTTACAGACTGCTAAGAATCAAGCGCAAGTCGCAACGAGACGGTCGCGCGAAAGCATGTGGAATTTAAACCAGAAACGTCGCCAGAAAGTCTGCACTATAGGGGGCTTTACGTTTGCGCAATGGGACTTGACATTCTGAAAATTTTATAAAATCTCCACTGATTACAGTGTTTCACATTTCAATTTGGAGAGGCTCAGGGCCGGCCTTAAGCCGACACAACCTATCCAGCTGCATTGGGCCCCGCGCCTCTGGGGCCCCGCGCCATGGTGTTTGGATGGATTGTTCATTTATTTTTGCCAAATACTCCTTGCGATGGAGAATTCAATAGAAACGGCTAATAAATATCACTGTTAGCAAACAATTCTCTTGTTAGAACGAACATTGATACCATAGATGAAAGTTTGAAGCCGTAGACGCAGACCTCCTATTCGAGTCCGAAAACTCCAACAGTTGGCCATTCAACCATAGCAGCAAAAAGTGTTCTATTTTGTATATTTCGGCTTGGTCTGTACCGGATATTGGACCGTGTCAGCCTATCTGGGCAGTCGGTCAAAAGCCATTGAGTAGTCTGCAACGCTAGTTGTGCCAAAACGTTTGTTAGTTGTTGTTCTGAAAAAAATTGCAAGCAGGGGTCTTCGCTTTGGGATAAATGTCTAGTGCACGACGATTTGGTTAGACTGTAGACTTTACTTTCACTGTGCTTGTGCCCCCAAACGTTTTCATTTGTGATGGCCCTAATGTTAGCTTTATCAAAAATTCTGAGGATCCTGCGTCTTGACCCAAACGTCTTTCAGTAGCTCAGCGAGATTTTCCAATCGCGAAAAACCCAGATACGTTAAATTTGAATAATGAATTTCCCAAAGATGTAGCAGGCAGGAAGTTTTCAAGTTGTTGTTGACAAGTAAATTATCCAATCATAAGGTGATGCAACGGAAATGAATGGTGTACTCAGCTGGAAAACTGGGATATTTTGCTTCTTTGTAAGCTTTTTCCAATGTTAATGTCGCGCTGTGTTTTAGGAACTGAGGGGGCAAAAGTTGTGATTTGTCGAAAATTCGGGCGAAATTCCCGAAAATTCGGAGACAGAAGTTTCGACACCTTTGTTTCCTATGGAGTGATCAATGAATCGGACTGAATAAATTAATATAAAGTATGACTGACTTTTTTTCTCCAAAAAAACTTCATGTTTCACAATTCGTGAGAGTTGATAATTAGCAACCAACTGCTACAGAAAATGTGCAGGAGAAAGTTTACCGCACAAAATTTTTTGGGCAAGTTTGGGGAAATTCCCGCAAATTATCCTTAGCACCCCCAAACAGTTGCCTGCTCCTACACCTATGTATCCATTGAGTGTTTTCTGACTGGTACAGTGCTAGTGTGCACTTAGCCGACCATAAAAAGTCCAGTTGTGACTTACAGGTAGGTGTTGAATGGTTTGAGGCTGAGAAAAGTCTAAAAAAGGGTTGCTTGTTGGATTCAATTCATCACATTTATCATTTGCCGGTCTACCAAACTTTCATTGTGTTTGGCTATTTGCTAGTGTAAATAGGCAAAAACAACACTACTTCAAAGTCCAACATAAACATTAAGACAACCCCGCTCCTACACCACTGAATGACAGCTTCAGTGCAAGTTAAATAGGCAAGGCAAACATCGTGAATGTCATTTGTGAAAGCCCTTATCACCAGTAAAATTAATACTGACTTTTTCTGCTGTGATTTTCACGAGAAAATAGAATCGAACAAAAACTTCTTGAAGAACGTATTGTCTACACTACAGAAAAGTATGATTGGGCGAATGTGTAACTTCACAAATGCTTGAACATAGTTTTGTTTCTTAGTAAAATGTATAATTTAAGTTTTTCTTGGTGTCTTAACTATAGGAATCCAAAATAGCAACATACTCCAAGGAAGATACGAACCACATTTCCCTGATAAGGTTCGTTGTTCTGAAGCGTCCCGGTTTTCAATTACAAAAATATGATATGCCTAATCAAAAATACCTATAAAATTGGGATTTGAGGGAACTTTGGGCGGATGTATGGGTGGCTCTCTTGTGAAGTCTGCTCTTTTCGTATACTGCGTCATGCAGCGGACAGTTACTCGTGCGCCCATACGTTACCTTTATACAAGAATGCGTCTACACTTGTGGCTACCGAAAGCGAGAAAGGTAATCAGTTCATGTTAGCAGCTTTCTCCAAGCCAGCCGTTCTTCGCAGGCCCGTAGTCAGGCTTTGTTTCGGGGCAAAATACATTTTCAGAGGCAATTTGTTTGTTTTTTAATATATGTAAGTATATTTTTTCGACAAAAAAATGGGGGGGAGCTGCCCCCGAATGCCCCCCGTTGCTACGGGCCTGGTTCTTCGAACGAAAGTGCCGTTCAACAAGAGTTAAGTATATTGCATTGTAAGTTAAATTCGCTTGTTCGGTTTGATTGACGTAACAACGTAACATTCCACTTGTGCTCGCCGCTCGGATCTCCATTGCAGAGCTTCCTTTACAACTTTCGGCTTAATTACGAGTGGCAGCGGCACACTGTCTAATATCCATCACAGCAGCACATTAGTCATAAACATGGACGTAGTTAGGGGACACATGGGCTATGCCCACGCGCCTCCAAATAAAGAGGATTATTTGTGATATCATCTTCATACAGATCAACTCGAATAATTTGTCGTGTTTTTTGATATTCATATAGGCATAAGCCATTTTCTCAAAGCCCGGTTGACTGAACACGATGACGTCATAAAACCACTGCTCAGAGGGGCCCCGCGCCTAAGTCTTGCATTGGGCCCCGCACCTGCTTGGGCTGGCCGTGGAGGGGGTGAGTTAGCCCACCAATGCTCCCCTTGGCGATGGGAGTGTTTTGAACTTCCCTTATGCTGTCATTATTGAAAAACGTACAAAATGCTGCAATCACCGAATCAAGTAAGACTTAACAGAGCACAGTAAACAATTAAAAAAGGTTTTGTCCTGGCCTTCTTCGCAACAAAATCGGTTGGGTAAAATTCGGTTGCCTAAGTTTGTCACTTTTATTGCACCGAATGCTTAGTGTGGGCAACCTCCCTTGGAAGATTGCGCCCTTTAATTCAGTTTTAATTCCTTTGAATCTTGAAAAGACTTTCCTCCTGAGCAGTTGCTGTAGTAACCATCAAGCTAAGAAATAAGGGTCCGGAGGGTTGGATAAACTAAGAACCGCTCTACTCTAAGGCATCAGACCCAAACACGCTTTTGTCATTTTCTTGGTGTTGCCCTTTTCTTTGTCTTCTTTGGGCAAGAGTTCTGTGGTTGCCAGTTGGCAAAATGACTTTTGCTTGCTATTCAAGCTCATTAAGATCTTCTCTGGTTTGCTTAGCATGGGAGAAGCACAAGCCTGCGCAAGTACTCAACAGCAACTGATTTACTGATTAAAAGGACTAAATAATTACTACACACTTTTAAGCATTACAAGCTAAAGGTTAAAGTACTGCAATTTTTTGGCCCATGTGACGTTCACTGACCCATGTGCAAGTTTCGACTAGTTGTTCATGAGGTGTTAATAGCAATATGGCCCATCGGATACTTTTAAAAAAATGGTCCGTGGGCCAAAAAAGATTGAGAACCACTGATTATGTTTATCTTGTCATAAGCGAAACACGTACCACCTCAAATAAACCAAAAGAAACAATTAGACAAATAGACAATGAGCAATACGATTCTCACACAAATCCCTGCACCGTCTACGTCAGAATGTCATATCAACCTCAACTCCGTGTATCTTAATCCTATCATGTCTACTGTCAAATTCATCAACGAAGCCATGTAAAATCTATTTTTCAGCTCGTACCCTTTCAATTAAAGAAGAGCATTGCTACTCAATCTTTCACTGATCACGGAATTTCTGAGAAATGTTTTCACTAATTTCATTTTTGAAAAAATTCTCTCGCATGACGCGCTAGTGGCCGGAAGAGTTGCAGCTATTAGTAACAACTTGTATAGGCCTAAACAATCAAACGCACCTTTGTAAGGAGCTATAAATTAAATAAATTGTTCGAGCGATGTAGGCAGCTGTGATTTTTTCCGAAGCAAATTCTTTGCCAGTAGTTTTTCATGTTTAAATCATTTTCACTAATTGAATATGCATTTGCGAATTTTTTCAAGTGTTCTTCTGATAGAAATGTTTGACCTCCGGGTCAAAGAGCTGAAATGCCGGAAGGAATTGCTCCTGAACCATTACAAATGTCATTACAAAGTTCTATGAGGTTGCGGGACATCTGCAGGTAGACTTATAACTGAAGTTATGACCAGTTGCGGAAGATGCTTCGAAGTCATACGAGACACAAGGCAGCAGAACACACGCCTACAGTAAGGATAAATCAACTTACACCAATTCTTAAGGCTGTCGCAAACATTTTCCTACTGGGACAAGGAACAATCTGCTGACAGTAACATAATAAAGTTCTACCTCACACTGCAATGCACGATAGATCAATCTTCCCATTGGTAACGACTGTTTCTTAGCTTCGAACTAAACCTTTTACCACCAAAACCGCGGTCCGACTAAGTTTCACGCAGGATCCGAGCAACCACTGATGTGTGTCGTCATAAACAACTCCCATTACCTGGCCGTCAAACCAGTCCCGTAGGCTTAGCCCCCCAAACAAAGCTTCAAGCCCCCCCCAATTGAAATATGAAACACTTAAGCAAGTGGAATTTTTGTCAAATTTGAATGTCAAGCCCCCCCTGCACGAACGTAAAGCCTCTCGCACGGACGTAAGGCCTCATCCCACAAACGGAAAGCCCCCCTATTGACGACTTTCTGGCGACAGTTCTGCATCAAACCCAACAGCCCACCTTATCATTCATTTGGGAAATATTGAATGCAGGCAAGAGGGCTTCTAAATTATCGTTTAAAATTTTGCTGGCTGAAAGTTATCTGCTCTATATGCCAATCAAACGAACTTGAACGTGAAATTAAGCATAAAACTGGGGGGCCAAGCGGGTGGTCAGCCAAAAATCTGTGGGGGCCATGGCCCACCTAAGACCCCCTTAGAACCACCACTGAACACACCAGTGTACGCTTACCCGCTTTTCAAGGAACAATGCGTACCGCAAGGTCAATGGTGCATCGAGGAGCAATGCGTACCGCAAGGTCAATGGTGCGTCAAGGAACAACGCGTACCGCAAGGTCAATGGTGCGTCAAGGAACAACGCGCACCGCAAGGTCAGTGGTGCATCAGCAAAATATTTTCGCTGTAACACACCAACGTACGCTTACCCGCTTGTCAAGACACACAAGCTATCTCCGGAGAATTTATTGAACGTTGATATCGAGGACATACCGGTACGCCTGCTACAATCTACTGGGAACATCAGCACCTCACGCATTACTGCATTTCTTGAATTCATAATGAAACCTGTTAGTGCAGACTTTTGCAAAAACTACCCGAACGAATTTTGGCAAGACAGCCGTCAGTACATTGGAGACTTGTTTATTTGGAAAAAAGCGCCTTACAAAAAAACTAGAAACTGCAAAACAAAAACCAGTGTTTTACATTGCAGCGGCAGATGTGAAAGCACTTCACCCAAGCTTGTGAAGAGATACTGTGAAAAAGGCTCTTGAATGTGCAACGCAGAAGCTTCGGACTTCAGCGCCGAGGCCCGTAAAATTATCGTCAAACTGAACAAAATTTGCCTGAACAATGTGGTCAACCAATATGGAGACCAATTGTGCATACAAAAAAACGGAATCATAACCGGTGATAACCACTCGGTCTCATTGGCCAACATTTCTGTGCATGACATCACACAACCTATTGCGGATGTGCTAAATGAGACAGAACTTTTCCGCAGACTTATCGTAATTTGGATTTCTGCATCAGAAATATCAAATGAAGGCATTCGACAAGCACTAACTTCTGCTTGTGCGAGCAGTGGCTTGGAACTAACGTTCCGACAAGCTTGCACAGCCAAAAAAACGGGCGAAGTTGAATTTCTGGGCGTTAATCATTGCGTAACTATTGAAGATGATTTTGGTTTTGTCAGTAAAGACTTCGTAAAACCCACAGCGGAGGGAAGGTAATTCATGAATGGGAATTCTCACCACTCGCAGGCGACATTCAAGTCAATCCTATTTGGAGAAGCTATTAGACTGAGGCGTTTCAACCAAAGAAAAGAAGATTACTTCAGCGGCTTAAACCGACTCAAAGAAAAAGCGATCCGTTCAAATTTTCCCTTGAACATGACTAATGACATGATAGCACTGGCATCTAATTGGGAAGATAGACTACGGACCCCAAAACGCGACAAGAAAGAAGACCCACAGGTTTGGGCTACATCTTTTCCTCATCTGTTTACTCTAACACAAAAAGAAAAAGGTTAAACCCGAAGGCAATGACTACCTACAAAATATCTACCACAATTGGACAAAAGCTATCGAACTACAAAGACCTTGCTTTAAACAAGATACGAAAACAAACCAAAGGTGGTTCAAGGCCATGTGAGCCATGTGCGCTTTGTGGTTGCTATGGAAAAAACAACAAATCCATCGTAGCAAATCTTTCACAATTGCTGACTAAAACCAAACTTTCCGCTGAATCAACATTTCACTTGCCCTCGTTTTGGCATTTACACCGTTACTTTTGTCACAATGCAAATGCCAAAACGTGGGCAAGTCAAATGACATGTGTGATATGTCATGAAAAGTATGTTGGGCACAATAGCAACAAATTTTCCTAACGATGGTCTGCGCATCGCAGTAATTGGAACAAACAAGATGGCAAAACTGACAATAACGAGGACCAGATGGCCTTGTCGCGGCACTATTCAAAGAGCCATGGCACTATAAATAAGCCACCTCTACACCAAGCATACACCGTTACTTTTGTCGAACAACCAAATTCTCACTCTCTGGATATCTGTGAAAATAAATAGCATCACCTACTTGACGCACAAATTAACATTCACACACTTCCCCATGTGAAATAATTTTGACGATACTTGGCTTTGTGTTGCTTGACTGAGTCCAAGGTTGTCCTCCGCTTTGCGTGCCAGCTTTTTTCTCAACACAACTTGCTCACTCCCACCGCAGCATATGAAGCGAATTCGTGGCTGGCTTAAACGTACCCCAGAGAATCGCTGCCCACGCATGGTCGCTAAATTTCTCCACCGTTGTTGGTCATTTCACCACGAGTTAGATTTTAGTTGAATTTTTCAGCCATTAGCGTCAACTAGTTTGTTTCAGTCATTTATTCACTTCAGAAAACGTCTTTTTTATTTTATAGCCACGTTGGTAACCACTTTTCTCATTTTATAAGTCACAGTTATTTTTGTCGCAAATGGTGTTCTTGATGTAAGTCAATTTGTTAAACTGTTTTGATTTCTGAGCTTATGTTGTAATATTTTGATTGTAGTCTTGAGTTTGATCTTTTTCTCTGATTTTTCTTCAACCTTTCAACTTTGCTTGCAATTTTCAGGACTGAGAATGCGTAATTTTACGTGAAATCGATTTCTTATTAAAAAGTTGCTGATCGATTCCTTGCTTACCCCCATCGTGGAGAGTACTTACTTGAATATGGATATATGCAAGTTTGAATCATCACACAAAGATGAAAGCAGAGCGCAGTCGACTGATTCCTCGAAAGCATACAGAAACGCTAGTGCTTTTTAGTGTTTGCACGACAACTTAGAACTTAATGCCGAATAAAAAGCTTGAACAGATGACACACGAAAAACAACGCTCCAAGTTTATTTTTAACAAACAAGCCAGCAGCGAAATAATGAAACTGAGCTTCCCTAACCTCTTCCGATCACATTGCGGCTAAATTGCCATTGAATTTCGATCTCATCAAAACCAGCATGTCTTCCACTCCATCCAACCCACAAATAGGCTGGTTGCCATGTCCTCATGAGACAACACAGAGACAGCGCTAACCTGTATTGCGATTCGTGGAGGGAGTAGAATGGCTAGACCAGGGTTTCTCAAACGGGGTCCTCGTCCCCCTTTGGGGG
>Ga0210059_1004978_pt1 | contig 21382 bp, 13 predicted proteins | sample Ectturendosymbi2_FD_188042 | JGI IMG/M metagenome (GOLD analysis project Ga0210059, IMG submission 188042) | Ecteinascidia turbinata endosymbiont from Florida, USA - Sample 2 (SPAdes) (version 2) | ecosystem: Host-associated > Tunicates > Ascidians > Unclassified | place: Key West, Florida...
ATGAATGTCTTTTTAATTTCACCACAAACTTGTCCGATTTCACTCAACACTTTTCGCTGACTAAAGAGCGGCGTGCAACTGATTAGCAGAATAGCTAATTAATTCAGCTTGCAGCTAGCGGTCACTCGCACTGCATATCAGACAGTCTTGTCACTGGGGTCAGTCTTGTTGACATCAGATTATTACCTTTTTCAACATCAGATTTTTACAATACAGTTTAATATAAGCTAAATACTTCCATTACCAATACAGTCCCGTCGCCATGGGGGTCTTTGGTGGGCTTAGTCCCCAGACAAAACTCCAAGCCCCCCCAAATTGAAATATGAAACACTTTAAATTAGTGGAGTTTTTGTCAAATTTTAGAATGTCAAGCCCCCCCTAAACAAACGTAAGCCCCACTATTGAAGACTTTTTGGTGACAGTTCTGTACCAATACCTAGCAAAGTACGATAACCCACGTCGAATCCGAAACTGAGAGAAGTATCGTCATTAATGAGGTAATGATCATGCACTGATCATGCTCTGATCATGCGTTGATCACGCCCTCAACGTGTGATTTTTTAGGGAAACCCCCTAACAATTTGGGTATAAAAAGGCCGATTTTAGTAGCTAAGATCAGACACTTATCGACTATGATGAGAGAACTCGTTCTCCGGCCTAAACCATTTGGTTTTTCCTTTGAAGTAAAACAAACTCTGCCTCTTGGCCAAACTTAGCTCGACGGGGCGGCCTTGATGGTTAAGTTATGAGGTTTGGAAGTGTCTGTGACCACCAACCTCATAATCAAGAGTTTCTGACTACAAACAAAGTCACTGACTTGTTTTTAGTCAACACGAGTGGCAATTGTCCGGGGTAATCTCTGTCACTCTATACAATAAATTGGCATTGTCCAAATTAATTTCTGATACTCAAAACGATAAAATTGTCTTGCCAAAATAAAACAAAATATACAATTACGATTGCCAAAATAATCTGACAAAAACCAAACTTTGTTTTGACTTAAAACTTGCAATGATGAAAAGCATGAAAAAAAAGAAAAAAGAAACAAAAATGAAAAGCAAAACGTGACGATAATTGCGGAAGCTAAAAACAAGATCCTTTTGACACTGGAAACCTGCGTCACGATTAAAATCATTCAAAACACATTCACCAAGCGTAACTCCCTCCTTTTGGAGTGTGACAATTTAGCAGTGAGATCTCAAATTGTAGATTAGTTTAGAAAGCAAACTTGATGATCGTAAGAACGGTTACTTGCTGAATAACTTGTGTCTGTGATTCTGATTTGAGAGAGAGTTCGATCTACTTCATGTTTTGCATGAAACGGTGTGTTTTTACGTGTTAATTGTGCATATTTTCTATGAAATAAAAATAACGTAACTGCCTATTTTAAGTCTGTAACCTCTAACAGAATTAGCTAGCATTCAGAAGCTTCAGGGAGATCAAGCGAGCTTTGACTTGAGAACATCGTCCTTGGTACATCCATGAATCGAATCCATGCAGTGATTTTACGGTTGTACCTAAATGAGGAAATTTGGTTCCAGTAGAACATAAATTTTCCTATACATTTGGAACATTTTAAGAAAGTAAAAGTGGTCCGTTGACAAGTGCAAGCATTAAACCACTCCCAAAATGAAAGGCGCTATAGCGCCAAGGTCAGAGTCGAACCAAAAACCATTCACACAGCAGACGTAGACGCATTCGCTGTACTAGTACAACGATGCTGTTGAAGTGACAAAGTCAGCATTTTATTCTAACCAGATCACTCTCATCGTACCCATAGCCACTTTCTTTCTGAAAAGCAAAGTTTTGCCAAACACAGACAGGGAAAAATAAAACCACACATAACCAAAAATGGCACTAAAACTCAGATCCAGACAATGCAGTCAACCAAGATCATGCAATGAAACATGAAGCTGAAAGCGATATCACCAATTAAACTTCTAAATACAAAACAACTTAAGCTTGCTAGACTTGCTACACCCACTAATAGTAACTGATGATTAAGACCTAACCGATAAGTAAATAGGCACTAACTGATATTGATGCACACTAAACTAGATCTTTCCGCAAAATAGGCACAGCAACACCGCATTTCTAAACTCGACAACTCACAATTGACAAAAGTAGTCTGACATCACGTTGTATTGAGCCTGATAGTAGACTGATGGGATGCTATGGTCGTCGACTGGTGCCCTGCAGTGCACGACACGTCCGGTGTAACTGCGTTTTTTTCACTTATTTGCACTTGATATGAACTACATTACATCTTTTAAATCTTTGCAAAAATTCTTTTTATGACTGTGTTGGCGTCAAATTCCAAATATGAAATTTGAAAATCCGTATCCTGATTCGGAAACTTGAATATAACCGTAGTCCTGATCTGATCCGGTTTGTTCAAAATGTGCTGAATACTGCTGGATTTGAGTCCTGAAATCCGGATCCTGTCCACCTCTGGTCTGTAGTTGTGTGGTAATGCCTCCAACGCCGTAGCAAAACGTTCTGCTAAGAAAGTGTCTTTAACCCTGTGATTCCGCCTGCTAAAATACCGTTGTACAAAGGTCTGTTTTGTCTGATTTTATCGATCTGAGTTGTGCATAGAGTGTGTGTTTGAACTATGGATTTCAAGTCTGTAAACAAACAAATGAAATAAAATACAAAAGAAAAAGAGAGACCACTCCGGCACGGCATTCCGGTTCCGTGATCTTCTCTGACTGAAAAATTTGACAGTCCAAGCCCGCTCATCTCTTTCTCTGATGCATAGGAAAGTACCTCGCGTAAACAACCAGGAGAGTTGTGGGTGAGGTTCAGGGATCCCACTTTTGGGGAATTTGTCCCTAGATTGGGAATTTCCGCAACGTTTGGGTAAAAAGTTGGGGAATTGAGGTATTTAGGGATTTTTTAGGGAAATTACATTTTGTGAGATAAAATTGGGAACAGTCAGTGTGGTGACACATTTCCATCAAATTTGGTAATCAGACTGTGATTCAAATTTCAATTCCAGGATCTTGTCTATCTGTTGTATTGTATCTAAATTAGTCTACTCTCTGCGGTCAGATGCAACCGAACCAGGTCTTGGGTATAGTGTTGCTGAAATTGGATGAATTCAGTCTGCAGCGGTTTTTATGTGGGGTTTGTTTGTGATTAGGGGTTGCAAGGGCACTAACCAAAAAATCATTAGGGTTGTGTCGTCAAGAAAACTGTCACTTAGCCAAATCTAGAACGGACTGTGCGAGTCTGCGAGAACTGGTTGTTAAATTTTAAGGATTGTGAACATGAGAAAAGAAAAGCTGCTCTTGCAATACTCTATGGTTGGGTAGCGGTGATGGAAAGACTTAAATTGAAGTTACTCTACAGATTGTTTCTCTAATATCCCCAAAGGCAGAACATATCTTGATGTTAAAAAAGTTGACTCTATCTATTTGGTTTTGTAGTGTACTAGTATGCATGAGTGGGGATGGGGAGCTTACCCCGTGGATGTTGTAATTTGATATTTGTATAGTCAAAAGATGCTTTTCTCTAAGTTTTGAGTTGATGAAATCAAATTTCACCACTGTTGGCCCCCTGGAAATTTTTTTTTCGGCCACTCCATGGAAAAACCATTATTTCCCCAACCCATGGAAAAATCCATCTGGATCTGGCACCTTGCTGGTGTGTGCTATCATCATTATTAGCCTACGCCTAAGTCGCCTGTCCCCATGCATTGTAAATAATTGCTGCAAATGAGACATCATCCGCTTTAGTTGAACCTTCTCCAGCAAAAATCCAGTTTGTGCAAAAATTTTGCAGTGAATGGTTTGTTGCCACCTCTTGGTGTGACGTTGAATGCTTGGTTCACCACAAACGGGATGTGGGCAAAGAACTGCACCCATATGTAAATAGTGTGAACACGCAATAATAGAGTGATCATGGGTGTGATCTCATTGGTTGGTCAGCCCTTTACTGAGCGCCATAAATCCAAGATGTTCAGTATGCAGGGGTTGGTTGACCAGATGACCGCCAGTCTTTCGCTAATCCTATGACACAGCGCCCGTCTTTATTTGCACCGATCAGCTATTATGCCATTGTGTTTTCGTTTGCTATAATTTTCGCTAATGGTTGGTTTACTGCATGCGATGGCTTTTATGGTGCTTCTGCTTATTGGCTGAGTCATATGAAATAATAAACCATTACCATTGGCAATAAAACTGTCTCTTGTTGTAGATCATATGAATTAAGCACAGAAACAGGTAATCACTCGCAGTTAGCTAGTTTTATAACAAAACATAACTTGCCTTTCTGGCTTTTGTTCCGGCCAAACCATTATTTTCTCCTTAGTCAAGAAAACCTCAATCATCCCAAAATTGTTCTTAAAGCACATTAGTCAACAGAGTAACACTAAGTGTGCAAATGTAATAAGCCAGGAAGCTGGTTTACAGGGATGCCGGGACAATGGTGCAGCAATGGGAGCAGTACAAAAATTGGGACAATGGAAAATTATAAAAACAAAAAACTGTGACCAATATGTTTCTTTCTGTTCAGCTACAATATCAACCTCAAAAATAATAACAGAAATTTGTTGCAGCCGCAATGCTGCATTGCCCTGAGCTGACCAAAGAGAGACTCGAACCGACCCGACAACCATTGGCATAACAGCAGCAGAGATTCCCCATTTGACTAGGTTCACTCTGCTGTTACTGGTACGAATTCAACGTTAAATGTGGCGTAATCACCACGCCACAACCATTCTTACTTTTCTTGTTGCGCAAATAGGTGTAATGAACTTAATTTAATTTGATTTTGATAAATCAAGAAATTCCTTTACACTATCGTGAAAAAGGCACTTCCACCCTTGTTGCCCCTTTTTCAAAGGGTAGGCTGGACAATGCCTCTGTCATTTTCCCGCTTTCCAGCATCCCTGCTGGCTTATGCTGTATTTTGAAGTGCTAAAAGTTTCTTGAGAATTACACAAATGCTTTGTGTAAAATCTAGGGAATTTTTGTGAATTTTTGGGAATTTTGAACTCATCTTTAGGGAATTTCGAGTCAACATTTGTGGGAACCCTGGTGAGGTTCCCTGTCCACAGTAGTTCCTTCAAATTCTAGAGAACACCGCTTCGCTTGTTGTCATACCAGAAGCTGTTCAAAAGAGACTAGCCCACAGAATTATCTTGTAATATATGCATTCAGTGCTTTTAAGTTTCCCGTTACGCCGAAGGAAATAATAATCCGAGTGCGACGTGAAGTTGGTGGAAAGAACAGTAATCAATCAATTTAATATATTGTACAAGTAAAGTAATCAGCAGTTCTAACTTCTAGCCTACCGTAGTTGCCGTTTGCCGCGGTGCGTTCTATAGCTTGCCCTACACAGTGCTACAAACCCGTTGACTTGAGTGTGAGCACTCACTCCAGGAAAGTGTAATGATTCAAATGAATAGTGTGACACTGCTGCAAGTACAGGCCTGTTCCTGTGGTGTGGTTAGGGTACTGTATTAATTAATGTGGTTAGTCACTTGAGATGGTGGGAGCCAATTGAATATATTTTATTCCCAGTAAAGTAACACATGTTTATTGGGTGCCCTGTAAAAGACGGATATCCATCAAGTAATGGATCTTGGTTGCGGATATAAATTGACATAACCGGAGTCACAAAAACTGATATTTTACGATAGGTAGTTCTAGTTGAAGTGACACCATAATCCAATTAGTAAAAATATTGTTTACTGCTAGCCTATGCTTACTTTAACCACCATGCCTCTTGCAACAAGATTATTCGATTCTTGATAACAAGCTCCAGTGGGACCAAAATTTAGGTTCAAACAGTTATGAAAATATAAAAAATTAAAACAAGACGTAAGTATTAGCATTTATTATGTGTTGGGGGGAAAATTAAATTGAATTGCAATGACAAATATTTTTTTCATTTGTATTTTTACCTTTATTCAATGTGCACACAAGGTATTTTTCCACTCCGGTTATGTCATCACACATCTGTTAATGATGTCCGTGCTAACAGACCTCTGTTCTTTACATTACAGTTTGAGTGTTGATTGTCAAGGAAGAACTTTGTTGCAATTAGCCTAATCAAAGCATCAGCTCAGTTTAACTACGTCTTCATCTAAATTTAATATCTACTCACTTTAAATGTCTGATGTTTTGTGCAAGCCTTAATTTTTGGAAGTGGCTACGGAACCACCCATGGATCTTTTTATTTCAAAACTTATTCAACTGCACCGCCACACATGACGTGGTTTGAATAAAGCAGTCAGTTGGTCACTCAAGCGTCGTCATCCTCGTAGCGTAGCGGATGCATTTCAGGTCTGCTGGGCTAATGGTTTTTGGTTCGCCTCTCATCTTGGCGACTTACATTTTCAAAGTAGTGACTGGTTGCATGTTTCAATGCCTGGGACCAGTTTTTCCTTACTTTTTTCAAAACTTCCCAAATTTTCGCTTTGGGGGGTTAGGTTTAGGGTTAGCTTTAGGATAGTGTTAAGTCAGCATCAGTATTAGGGTTAGGGCTGCGGTTTACGGTTAGGGTTATGGTTAAGGTTAGGTTTTAGGTTTACTTTTACGTTTACTATGTTTCTTCTACCAAGCCTACTGTATTCTCGTAATGCGTTATTGTCATGTTACAAGAGGTGCTCGAATAAGGTTTCTAATTTTAAGATCCACAGGTGGTTCTGTAGCCACTGCCTTCATTTTTACCACAGTTAGCCTTGTGGACATGTTTGCTTGGGGCCACTACAAAGACAGTGCTAGTCAGACAGGCTTTGCAGCAACAAGCAAAGGCTGAGGCTGCAAAATGCTAAAAATACTGTGACCTCCAATGCAATTAACATTTTCAACCAGTTGTAATTTAGACTACTGGTGTGTGTGTTATGACAAGTCTATCGCCCCTTTTTTGAGTGGCCATGCAAAGAAACTTGTTGATATGGCTGGTGACTCCAGGAGGGAGCGACAGTGACTCCACCAGTGCTTGGCTTTGGGCAAAGGAAATGCTGCTAGCATATTCATTGGCCTGTGCGCAAGCTTGATCAATTTTGTTTGTTCTTTATTGTAGTTGCAAATAAACTGACTGGTCTTCTTGCCTGCCACTTGCCCCTGAATCAATGTATAGCTATTGCCTTCTGAATCCTCGTTCTTTCTGTAAGTTTCATTGTCCATTTAGTGTGCTGTATTGCTTTGCACATTGGTTAATCATCTTGTCAATCGCACAGCTAATGAGACTACAATGCTGTGCGATGTTCCACAACGCTTAAAACCTTAGTTGCATGGATGGTGTTGTAGAAGATTGTTAATGTGCTGTTTTCCGGTGTTGTAAGCCTGTTATCATTTGCTTTCAGATGTTTGTATTGTTTGGCCTTTGGGGGTCTAATGGAAAGAAAAAAATGATATGATTAAAATTTTTAAAAATGTGGTATATTCTGAAACACAATTTTGTATATTTTAAACAAATGAAGTTGTCAGACATTTTTATGCAATATATGCATTTAAGCAATTAACTTACAAAAGGTTGATTGTGAATGGATGCTGCAGTTACGATTGCATCAAGGTGTATCATATGATTGCCTCAATTAACACTTCAACTTTCACCAGCATGTTTTTTGGATGGATTGGTTGTGATGGTTTTTAAGAGCTTTTCCTTTGTTTTCCGTATTTGCAAAACTTGTAATTACAATGTATTAAATTTATAACAAGTTTTTATTTCATCTTGCTTTATAACCTAAACCCTAAGCTGCAAATCTGATGGAAACTTTTGAAAAAAGTAAAGAAAAACCTATGCCATAAAAAGTGCAAGCACTACTACCAAAACGAAAGGCACCATGGTGAGAGCTGAACCGAAAACTATTTTCACAGTAGAAGTAGACGCGTCCACTAGACTACCACGACAGTCGCGCTAGGAGTGACAAATTTTGTGTTTTATTCTAACTGTGTCACCAACGGCAGACCTATAGCCACTGCCAATAAAAAAATATCAAAATGAAAGGATATAATCATTTTATTCTGGTTTTGTAAGATTTTGAAGTCTGATAATTGTGATACCTCTTTGTAGCTTAGTGATGTTAGCTTACAGCATTTGTGTCTAATTTTTTTCTACGCCAATGTATAGATCCTGGTAAATTATAGTTCAAATAATGTATTTAAAATTGTACTACGTTTTTTAATTTTTATGTTTTTGTCTTTGATAATAATTAGATTTATGATTTTAAACTAGTGCTTTAATGCAGCTGTTGTATTTAAATACAATCAAATTAGTAAGTATTTATTGAAACATAATATTTAAATGAATTTTTGTAGGTATCTTTCTCTGGAATTAATATTATTAGTGACTATTATATTTACAATGGCAAGTTCAAAATTTCCTGAGAGTTTGGCAGTATGTGAACAGAGAGAAGAAATGGAAAGACTTGAACAAAAACAGCAAATTCCTGATTCTCCACATGATGCTTTTGCTGGGAGTACTTCAACGGTTCCAGTGCAAGCTCAAAGTGGAGCAAAAGATGTTCCACAATCTTCTGGATCATATAATTTGCACTCTCCACCACCATCGTATTTTGATCAACCTGGTTCAACAATTACCCAGTCTGAGAAACAAAGTGACACACTTAACTTAGTTTCCACATATGGAAGTGGCATGCCTGCCAGGAACTATATGGCTTTGCCCCTACGAAAATTAGGTTATGAATCTAGAAGACAGCTCGGTCTTCATTTGGATCCTGATTATGCTACTGCTGCCAATTGGAAGTCTGTAGCTGATCGTCTGGGATTTGACAACTTGGAGGTAGGTCAGTTTTTGAAAGTAGTTCTGTAGAAACACATAACAAGCAACTTCAGGTGGCAATAGCTCAGTGGTAAAGTGTTCGCCTCTCAATTGGAAGGTTGGGTGTTCGATCCACAGCCACTGAGTGAATTGCTGTGGCACTTGTTGGGCAAGGCTCAATTGCAGTATACCAAAGTGGAACAGTAAACAGTTATCAATGATGTAGATCAGCCAACTTGTCTTCGACTGGGATCAACTAGAAAAAAACTCGCGATTGACTAGTTGGTAATAAAGTCACAATTGGAAAATGTCATAAAATGCAATAAAAAGGAATATTGATTGAAAAATGTTCTTTTTAGGTACGCTGTCAATGCAATGTAAAATCAGGTGCGATCGACCAGTTGAGACTCAGCGGTCGATGTAGGTCGATCGTGAAAGACCTGTTGGCCACCCCTGATGTAGATGAAACGTGACTAGAACAATGTGACCGACATACTGAACTTATGAATTTTGTTCTTAAAAGATCAGTGTTTTTTTAAAGTGGGGTGCATGCTCCACATGTGGATGTTGTAATATTGTAATGGTATACTAAAGGAATCAGTATGAAATTTGTTGGTTTGTCAAGTCATTCATGAACTTGAGAAACTAATTTTGTTGCTCCTTACATTGGGTTCAATGTGTCAAAAACAGAATGATAGGGATTTCTCGCTTTTTAAAAATGGAAGTGGGGGTGGAAAAAAAGTTTGTAACCGCTGAGTGTAATTGATAAGGTATACAAGGTTTTTAAAAAGTCATCAGAGTATGTGCCACTGCAAGAAATATTTCAGAATCTGACTTGGATTTTTTCATTCAGGTTGTGATTTTGTAAAAAAGTAATGGAAAATGCCAATATGGTAAATTTTAAGAAAAAGACACTGTTATGTGCCTATTCGGATGAATTTTAAGATGTATTCTAAACACTATATTTATTATTGACACAAAGGATGCGATTGCAAGCAAACAATTAATAGTTTTAACTGGTTTCATTTACTAGATACTTTGAGTTGTTTTGCATGCAATTCAATAAGATCTGATTGATTCTTCCATGATAGTATTGTGCTTGCATGTGACTTCTGTCAATGAGAAAATAGGGAGCATGATATTTTAATAGCAATGTTATTACTAATTCATAACAATAATGATGTATTTCTACTCCAATAGTGATGTTATCACTACACAAACTGGTTGTGTTAAATCAATTCACAGAAAGGAAGGGTGGTGTTGTTATAGTAAAACTTTTAATGTTCCTCTTTAACACGTTTGAAGTCAGTGTACGAGGATATCATACTTTGAAATTCTGCGTTGAGCTGCTAATTTTGCACCACTTTGCTACTCCATAACTTGCCAGTTGATTGTGCTAAAGAGCTACCCAAACTCTCAAAAGACTTGACGAGTCTTCTAGTTTGCAATGAAAAAAATTTTAGGTTTTGGATTTCAGGTTTTGTGGGTGACGTTGTAAACGGGGGTAGGTTTAAGCCTTTTTGGCTGAAGTTATTGCACACTGGGCCCAAGCGCAAGGTGAAGTATCTCGCTTGAGTTTTTGGTGGAAACTAGGCTAAAATCTCAGCTTTTTGAGTCTTTGATTGACTTTCTAGAGCAGTATTTCCCAAACTGTGTGCCATGGCACACTGGTGTGCTGCTGAAGAGGCTGAAGTGTGCTGTGAAAGTTTTATGTTTTGAAAAAAACTTATAATAAGTAGCTCTCATCGCAAGGTTTGTGAAAAGTAGGTTTTCGATTTCGTAAAGTATGTGTGCCGCAGCCAAATTCAGAATGTATTAGTGTGCCGTAACGTAAAAAAGTTTGAAAAACACTGTTCTAGGGTTTCTGTTTATTAATTTTTGGTAAAATTATTAACTTTATGTTTTTTGGCCATCATGTTTGAAGCAAAAGCACTAGAAAGCCAATCAATGGCTCAGAAAACTCAGATTTTAGCCTAGTTTGCACTAAATGCTTCAGAGAAATACTTCCCTTTTGTGGATGGTCCCAGGGACCGATAACCTCAGCTAAAATGGCCTAAACCTACCCCACTTACGATGTTACCCACAAAAAGCCCGAAACCCAAAACCTAAAATTTTTTTTCATTGCAAACTCCAAGACTTGTCGAGTGTTATGGGGGTTTGAATAGCTCTCCAGCATAATCGACTGACGAATTATGGAGTTGCAAAGACTTGGCCAATATGGACAAATTATACCTTTTAAAGCAAAACTTGGGCGGCTCCAAAGGTGTTAAAAAAACTGTTTTGATAGATAATGCAGCATGATAAGTGGCAACAGATTGAAAGGTTGAGCTGCCATCATATGCACAGTATCAACACCCTTCGCAGCTGGGTTAATTCAAGTGGTTTGTGTGAAAACAGGGTGTTCGCACATGGCTTTGTGTGGGCATAACTCTGGTACTGAATGCGCTGGAGAGCTGTTCAAACCCTCAACAGACTCAACAAGTCTTCTAGCTTGCAATGAAAAAAATTTTTTCGGTTTTGGGTTTCGAATTTTTTGTGAGTGACGTTATAAGTGGAGCACTCTTAGGCCACTTTGGCCCACTTCACCTGGCCCTTGGTCCAAACCACTAAATGGTAATATTTCGCTTAAGTTTTTATTGGAAACTAGGCTAAAACAAGTCTTTTGATACTTTGGATGACTGCTGGGGTTTCGGGTTCAAAAGTTATTATCTAAAGTAAACCCAATAATTGATTAATCCCATATGCAATTAGATAATTAATTTGTTTATTTTAGATCATAACTTTTGAACAAGAAATGCTAGAAAGTTGATCAAAGGCTCAAAAGACTCGGATTCTAGCTTAGTTTCCAATGAAAACTTGAGTGAAATACTTCCATCTGGCTGTTGGGCCCTAGGCCAGGTAACATGAGCCAAAATTGCCAAAAACCTATCTCACTTGTGACGTCACTCACAGAAAGCCCGAAACCCAAAATCAAATATTTTTTTTTCATTATAGACTAGAAGACTTGCCAAAGCGTTTGAGGGTTTGAACAGCTCTCTATCACAATTGACGGAGGAGCTACACAGTTGGTAAGGCAACCAGAAACTGCTTGTTTTAGGCTGATTTCAAAGCAGGATTATACCATACCCAACAGCCAAGGTGCTAAAATTTGACATCCTTTTTATTTCACATCCTATGAAGTATGAACTGTTGCATTTTGTACCCACCTAGCAATTGCACATCACTACAACATCATGTGAGATCAGAAATGGAAGATGTTACTTTTTTCTGTTCTGATTTGCTGTTAATTTATAACATAATTCTGATTAACAGGTCTACTTGTTAGCTCGTGATAAATCAGGTATAGATTTCTGAAAGATATAAAATTAAAAATTTTGTTTAATTGTAATAGTAAATTGCATAACTGATAGAAATGCAAAGCTTACAATAGAAGAATATGTAAAAATGCTCCTCGATTTTACATACGTTAAGCCATGCTCAAGTATTCGTATTTTTGATGGTGTTTACTCTCTGTTATTGTGCTGTTTAATGACACTTAATCCTAGTTTTCTTTACCTAGATTAAAAATTTTGATGCACGTCGGTACAAGACTCAAGAAGTACTTGCAGAATATGAGTCAAAAAATCCTCCAGCAACTGTTGGAGACTTGTGCGGGATCTTGGCAGAGTTGGAGAGGCACGATGTCATTACCGAGTTGGAGCCATATTTTGGTATGACAAGTCGAATGTTTCTGCTCATTAACTAGACGTTAAGGGTTGATGTATTAGACTTCTTCAGTATCTTTCTGCAAAGCTACTTGAAAGAGCCGATTTCTGGTCAATTGGACGTTGACTTGGGGAGAGAAACACGCCCTGAACTTTCAGTTTTAATGCTCATGTGATTGACCTTAGTCGAAACAGTTTGACTGCACATGCGATTTTATTGAAAAAAAGAAATTCTGCCATTTTTTGTAAATGCTTACCACAGAATGTTTTATACTATGTGCCAAAGTCCTTACAATTGATGCTTATCGAGCAGTGGGACTTGCTGTTGTGGTTACATTGCTGCGTATGCATTACGTATATTGTCTCCAGCACTCATGCCTTGGCAATCCGGGTGATGGTCATGGATTTCTCTGCTCGCTGTTTAAAAAGCTGCCGAAGTGAAGTTTTGTAGCTTCGGGTTTATTCCTAATGCGCTGAAACGCTCAAAACTTATGGAGTAAAAGATATTATCTTCTGAAAAATTTACCCTTCTAGTCTTCGGTTTGGAGCGCAAGGTATTTTGATTTCTACATGCCATTTTTATTATGACGTTTCACTAGTTCGTATGAATTAATCTTACTAAAGCAAAAAATCCCACAAATCGTTACTTTGCCATACTAAAAGTGGTCTGATATTAGGAAAAAACTTTAAGACGCAAGACTGGCTAGTGGCTAAGTCATCTCTTGGGATGCAGCCCGTGCCGCAGTTGCTGGTACCGTGTCTCCCCTATAATAAGACAGGGCTTATATTAATTTTCACTCCGAAATTTACACTAGGGCTTATTTTCGGGGAATGTCTTATTTTGATATATCATAAAATGGAGTTACAAAGTAAAAATTTAGAGATTTCTAAATAAACAGAAATTACAAAAAACTATCTACATTTACTTATCATTAACATGTTTTTTATTCAGAAACTCGTTAACAACAATTTATTCAAAAACATCATATCATCACCCTCTGGAATGTCTTGCAGGTCATCGGTTTCCAGTCAACTAGGGCTTATTTTAAGGGCAGGGTTTATATTAAAATCGTCCTCAAAAATCACGCTAGGTCTTGTTATCGGGGAAACACGGTAGGCTCGATAGTCAGGTCACATTAAAAAACGGTACTTACGGCTTGTCCAGCCTAGTGCTCGGTAAGGATAGGGGTGAAAGAAAAGGATTCACGCTCCGTGCTGCCAGTGCAGCAGCATTGTTTGTCACCAGCGCAGCAGCATTGTTTGTCACCAGCGCAGCAGCATTCACTGCGGAGCAGTTGCGTGGCCCATGACCCAGAGCACGTGGAGATGGCTGCCCGAAGACCGCTCGTGACGGTCCAAACGGATTAGTACAAAGCGTGCATGAAATCTTTCTTTTTGGAGTCGGAATAATTTCAAAATCTGCCGAAATTTTAGAATTTTCCTCATTTCCGGCTGTAACCGAATCCAAAACTGAATCCCGATTTCCGTACTGAATTTATTCCTAACGTTGTGTCCATTACTGTTATAATCACTTTAAAAAATCTGTGCTGGTGTTTAAAGCCAAAAACGTGAGATCAGTTAAATCAATTTCAAATTTCTGAAAGGCTATTACAGATTTCATCTATTTTTGTCTCTCATTCGGTCAATACCATCACAAATGGTAAATAGAATATCTACAACAGTTTGAAAAGAAATTATTCCAAACTATATCAAGTATATTTTTGTTTTTCTTAGTTTGAACATTCAGTACAATGCCTGCAGCAAATGAAACCATGAAGTTCGCTAAGACAGCAAAAAAATTCTTGTCAGTTTATTCATTTATATCTGGTTCGAAAATGCCTTCACAAATTGAACAGTGGTGCCAAAATGTGCCTAAGTTTTTTGTACCGAGTAAGATTTTGTTTCCTAACCTGTGTTAAACATGTAACATTACCTGCAAAAAAACAAACAAACGAAACAATAGTGCTTTGCACTTTACAAAAAAACAGAAAAAATTTACAGAAAAACAGCAAAAAGAGAATGTGCCCAAAGACATGCTTTCACGTCCATACTGATGCTCTCCGTATGTTTTGTGAAAGCCTGCCAGAAAAGGCGAGAGCGATTCCTAGACAAGAATTGCCATTGAAAGGAATGGAACTGATATTTCATTATCGTGTGTAGAGAACAAAAGACACTTCAATGATTTTAACGTTTTTCTTTGCTACTCCGCGTTAAACAGTCATCAACAATGAAATCTTTACAAAAAGCTGAAAATTCGCCAGGGTCAATCCGCACGATTAACTATTTTTTTAAATTCTGTCATGAAACAGAACCGAGTTCACTTGAAAAACAATCCTTAAACTGCTTTATTATTTCATTGGCTATCGCAGAATCAAGCCTCTGAGCGGCGAATAGCAAGCAACCGATTTCACTCATTGCCATTTCTCCATTTACTCGGAAAAAACTTCCGCTAGAGTCCTCGTAATCAGCGGTTTGTCTGCCAGTTTACTGGACAGCAACTACCATTTTCAGGAAGTTGTACAACACCCACGCAGTTTTTTAATTGACATCGGCGTTTTGTGGACGGACCATAAGTGGGCGGTGGAACACGCGAAGCTGTGAAGGTGTAATGCCAAACGCAATTTCGGTCACCCGGTGGGCCGTTGATAATAATCATTGAATGAAGAATTTTTTGTGCATTGACAGCTGGTCTCTTGGACGAGGTTGTGTCTTGGCGAAAATGCTTCTTAATCAACAAAAACGTAGAGAAGATTTGGCGCTGTTGTGTGTGTAATCATGTGTTCTTCCGGCTGACGTAATGCTTCATGATTTAGCAAGCGACCGAAGGTGGAATGCGCAGACATGTTCGTCACTTTGTTTACCATAGGCTACTACTAGGTCCACAAAAGGTTGTGTTGTGCATCAGCGCCTGACAACAGAACAATGCTGTAAAAATGTTTGCAATTGAAATGCAGAGATCTTAATGTTGGCGGTGTTTGATCAGCAACGTGTTTTCCGTCCAGTGCATCAACAAAGAGCGGAAATCCTCAAAGTTATTCGAAATCATCGGCAATGTGCTTCCACATTGCTTTGGTATTTAGGTAATTTTCAATCGGCATTCGCTCACTATTGTCAATGAACCTCACTGTTGTCAATGTCTACAAACCCACAGAAAACCAGTGGCCAATCCCGCCACTCTTTCAATACTCCCATGCAGCAATCATAACCGGAGGCTTCAACAGCCATCACACTGACTGGGGTTACGACCAGGGCTCCGGAGCTGTTCACGAACGTGGCTCCAGCTCCGGAGCTCATGGTTTTTATGACTGTGGCTCCGGCTCCGGAGCTCTCTTTTATCACGGCTCCAGCTTCGACTTCTGTTCGTTTTCACACATTAAGATTTTCAATTGGCTTGGTGTGCCTCAAGTTGAATAAAAAATGAAATATACTCGTATGAAGTAGGCTATACAAAACTAAGAGAAATGCCCAACTTTTTAAAGTAATTTTATCTGGTATATATTTACAAGCAGCGCTCTTACCATGAGGAAATCAGCGAAAAAACAACAATCACAGGTTTAGACGATTCAGAGAACAGTTACTAGCAGAAATGTAACTCAAGATAACGGCAATATAAACAAATTCTGGAAAGGCGGTCGCTGGTTTGCCGTCAATGCCTGAGGACCTTTTGTTATTTCTTACGAACAGAATCAAGAAAATGGCTGTTTGGAAAACTACGTTTGTGTCCGAGCATTTAGACACAGACCAGTCCCAATTGAACGAGTGTTTTGCACTCGTTGAATGCTTTGCCTGTTGCAGTCTTGGCGATTCCAGCTAACAGCGCTGCCCGGGGGAACCATTCAAAGAGCGCAAAGCACATAGTCGATTACCTCCCTCGTGTTGTTTCTGACATGCACACATTTATATTAACACAAATGCGAAGATGTGTAAAAAACCTTTGTTCAAAGAAATAGTATGATTTGTAGCAAGAAATTCGCATTTGACTTTTTAAAAACAGCTGAAAACCTCTGATTTCTTATCGTTTGCACTCATAATAAGCGGTGAGGAATTGCAAAGTAAAGCACAATTTAACCTGCAAAGCTTGGGAGAAAATACGACTGGTTATCGTGCTGAAAACATATAATTTGTTCCACAGATGAAAACTTCACACGTTTGGTTACATTGCTTTTTATACCTTCCTCACAAATGCTAGTCCGCTACCAATTAGTTATAACTTTCAATTTATACTACTTTCTTGTAAACGTAATGTTTCCTCGTGAATTTTACTAGTAAGCTAGTAAACCTTGCTGGTAAGCCTTATTGTTTTCTAATAAAAATTCCCACTTTACAGTGCCGCGCCGTGCGTTTCACGCCTAAATGTGCAATGGTGTCATATGTTTAAACATACTTTCTGCTATCAGCATGATTACACAGGTACAAAAGCTATGGATATTATATTATGTACCTACTCATTGTAGCTCAGTTCTTTTTAGATCGCTACACTACTACAGACCCGGTTTGATCATTCTGACTATCGAAAGTAAGATGGTGTGGTAGTTTACGTTTTTCTTACTTCTATTACTTCTATAAGAGTGGTTCTAAACCATTTCGCTGAAGGGGGCCAAATCCAGACCTACAATTTTATTAGAGAGCCGCACTAAAAAAATCTACCACAAGTCAGCACGACCTGACGCAGAAAGTCTTGACAAACAACATCACGTGCAGTGCAGGAAAACATGTTTTCCTCAAATCATTTTACTGCCATATGAGGCAAAACCATATCTTGGCTTCCAATTTAGGTAACTTCACTTCACAGGTGAAACAAGCAAGGATTCAATCGCTAATCTTTAACAGGAAATCGATTTCACGTAACAATGCGCATCGTCAGACCTATCGTCTGCAAACAATGCTAACAGGTGAAATACTTTAGGGTGTCATTTTGACAATACACAATCATGCCTAAGTAAAAATATTAAATTTGCTTTTTTACCTAGTAGTGGTAGTACCGTGGTGCTTATTGCTGTAATGACTTCACAACTTCATAATGACTAAACCTGAAAGAAACAACAAAGAGCACAAATGTTCCACAACCATTCAAGTAAGCCGACAACAAAATAAATGGCTACACCTCACATTTAAAAATTGCTACAAATGCACAAAACCTACGTGTGCCGTATGTAACTTGCATGCATTGACTTCTGCTGTATGAAAATCAATAAAAATTGACTCGCATTGCTGATAGTAATGAAATAGTATCTGGTACTATATAATGAACTATAACTAGCAGGCTTCTACACAATACCAGCTTAGCTTGCACCTTAGCAATAATAGCTAACCAACAGCTTAGGTTGTGCTTTACCACCACGCAAAACTTGTTTTGTGTAGGCCAAACGTAGATCCTAGAGCCAGCTTACCAGCAGAAATGTAGCACCAAGTCAATCCAGTGAAACATCACAATGTGCTGTCAAGTGCAGAAACTGTTTTTCGTGCATGTTAGCATGGACCTTGGTGCCTTTTGTGTACAAAATAGGAACCAACTTAACAAAGAACATAGGGGATTTTACTTTTGCGACCAGCTCGATTTTCACTTCCCAGTTCCACAAGATGTCAAACACAACACCGCACCGATTTGCTCCACTGCAGGAGAATGAAGAGATTTTTCCAACCTGCGCAGTACGCGCTACACAATTACTGGCTTGACTGAATCTGAAACAAATCCGGCTTGCCTTCAACAAAAATGATTTTTTCTGATTAGGGATCTACTCCTCCCCCAAAGATTAATTATTACCCAACAAAATTCAATCCGGCTCCGGATAAAAAAAACTTTCTCCGGATCCCAGAAATTTGAAATCCAGTCCATGCACATCTCTGGCATGGACGTCATCACCACCATGGAAACTGCAGTGAACGCGTTGCAACTCCCGGCGCGCCACGCCAAACAAGTGTAGACAGCAGTTACGCCGCGACGCCTGGCCCGTCGTCAGTGTAGATGGGCCTTAGGCCGTACTCAGACGCTGAACAAAAACGCCAGCCTGGGCTATATGTGATGGGTGGGCAAACTTATTGAATAGGAGAGTCATCTGCCGCAAACCAAAAACACCAGCGAGCCGTAAAATCAGTTTGCAGTTTCAATATAAATACGGTAAAGTATGCTAGTTTTGCATGAAATGATCTATGGCACTTGAAACACAACAAACGCATTGTTAAGCAATGTTAGTTTTTTTATTTGCTCGTTTCCGAAAACTGGGTAATGCGTTTTTAAGCGAATACTAAGTGTTCATTTGTTAGGGTTGCACGAAGCACGATGATTTTACCAACTTCATTACAGAGAATGAAAATTCACAGCAATATGTCGTGCTAAATACAGAAATGAGTCGTACACTGGTGTTTCAAATTTTGGGTATTTACTTTCTGGAACTTGTCGCCAGAAATCAACTGTAGAGTGGCATTGACTGAAATTTTTTAGAACCAGATCTCTTGCATTTCGGTCAGTTTCATTTCTACAGCAGACTAGTTTGTAACAAACGCGGTTGGCAAACTGGACACCCGTCACCGACAATACATTAACGTTAAATGGATTTACAAGGAATGCTAGCGTAGTTTTTATTCCTGCAAATGGACAAATATGTCTTGGTACTCCTCCAGTAATCTTGCAATGTATTTTTGTATTCTTCCACTTTATGCTCTGCAATTGCCTCTTCACGAAGAGCATTCGTTCCCATTCTGACATCAGGAAAATGACAGAAAGTTTGTGACAATCTCTTTGTTTTGTTCTGAAAACTAACTTGAGCTTTATGAACACTGTCTTAGCAATCAAATCGCGTAGACTGCGTGGTAACTAACTTTAGGAACCCGTACAAACGCTTTTGATAAATGAAAGGAATATTCATATGAGGCAACAATTCTCTATCAATTTGGAATACTGCTATTTAGCTGAAAGAGCCACACAACATGTCGGCGAGCCGCGTTTTGCCCACCATTTCTATATAGCCATGCATGCTGTTCGCTCGTTTACCAGCTTCCAAAGAGTGCATTACAATCTCGCGATACAGAGATAAATAGCCACACAAATAATAAAGTAATCTTATGGCTGTTTGTTTTGTTTTCGCAGAACGCGATCAGAAAAGGTACAACGAAAAAATGTCTTCGCTGCTTTCGTCGTCGCCCGGCCCCAGCGTTCCCGCCGACACTGCGCCATACGTTACGCTGATGCCGTCAATCTCGTCAATCGCGTCGTACTCGCCGAAAAGCTTGCTGCAGGACGACCAGGTCTCGACGTCACTGAACATCACAAATCGTGCGTATTGCTCGAAGCTTTCATGGAGAGGCTCTGCTGAATTATATCGTCTACTCGCAAGCGTTTCCGTGTTGCAGGCGATGCGCCCGACTGCTTCCAGGAGCGCTACGACGCGTTCGTGCTGTACGACCCCGCCGACAGGGACTTCATCCTGAAGGAGTTCCTCCCCAAAATCGAGCAGGACGCGAACATCCGGCTGTTCCTGCCCGACAGAGATCTGACCGGAGGCGTGCAAGCTTACTTCGCTCAGCTGGAAGCGATGATCACCAGGTGCTTGTCCCTAGCAATACAGTATAAGCCTTCATAATCGTTGGCATGTTGTTGTTGAGGCCGCGGGTTAAGTCAGTTGCCATTGCTGTTCGGTGAAGCGGTTGAAACTATTTTCCCCGATGATGTCATCGCTCCGGTCTCTTAACGGAAACGCTTTAACGGCAAGGCGTGCCCTTTTACATTTTAGCGGCTTTTCGGTTGAGATAAACCGAAGAGGAAATAAACTGACTTTGATGTTTTCGCCGAACGAGGAAACGCAGAACGGGTCAACGTCTTGTCAGATCAATAATTCCGTCCTTTCCAGCAGTGACGTTCTGGCTGTAGCCGAACGACAACTCACGTGAAAACGTGCCAAACCAACTACACGAAAAGCTTTACTTTTGGCTGCGTAGACATTTGTTTCGTGCTTCAATGCAAAAAGACTCGCCGCGAATGCTTACTTTTATGGTCTACGTTACACATGAGAAACGTTTTCGTTTCTGTATTTCAGATGCAACAAACTAGTTGTCATTCTGTCAAACGAATTCCTTCTCAGCCCTCAAAGTCAGTGGGCGCTGAATGTCGGTGTCAGCCTCGACCCAGGTAACAAGCTGTCGCAGCCCGCAGGTGGTTTTGCCGGAAAAGTAATTTCAAGGGACGCTTGTTTTTCTTTCGTCGTGAGCTTCGCAGCGTCAACACGCGCCGCTTAACGTTTCAAATCTGTGCTTGTCAACCTGTTTTTCAACTTGCGCCCCCAGTTTTATTGACAATTTCTTGGAAGCCCGTTGTAGGATGTCGTCGGCAAATGCAACCACTATCGGTCGATTGTTGCACAATCTTCTTAAACTGAGAGAATAGTCGCATTCAAATCAGGGTCTCAGACATGCGGAACGCATGTGGCCCGTGAAGGAGTATTGGGAAATTTCAAACAATTAACATTCACGTTATTTAGTTTATTCACCGGTGCTTAAAAGTTTTCGGCTAACGAGTGAACATGTTCCGTTTAAACTAACGTAAAGACGGCTAGAAATGATTTGCGTATAGCTCATGACACCTTACACAGGAAATATGATGTAAAAGCTGTTCCTTGTAAGATTCAGGTACCACACTTGTTGCGTCAGCGTCATAATGCGGCCCTCGGTCTTAATAAGTCCTCATTTGGCCCTCGGAGCAATCTGAGTTTGAGACCCCTGGTTTAAAGCATGAAAACATGTTTATTTCTGGATTGTACAGAAAAAGTACTAGCCTATTGTGCGAATTCAAAATGCTGCTCAATGGTACTCAACACGCGTCGATAACGTATGCAATCGTTTTGCACTGTAAGGTGTTGGCCTGTTTAGCGGCTTACCTGACATGGCTTCGTTGTCAACCGTTTGAGTTGTCATTGTCAACCGTTTGAGTTGTCAACCGTTTGAGTTGT
>Ga0210059_1004979_pt1 | contig 21375 bp, 13 predicted proteins | sample Ectturendosymbi2_FD_188042 | JGI IMG/M metagenome (GOLD analysis project Ga0210059, IMG submission 188042) | Ecteinascidia turbinata endosymbiont from Florida, USA - Sample 2 (SPAdes) (version 2) | ecosystem: Host-associated > Tunicates > Ascidians > Unclassified | place: Key West, Florida...
ACGATGTCCGGGACATCGTAATGCGTTAGGAAACAGGACCGCTGGGGCAAACAAATCCACAGAAGCGGTCCGTCTGGGAGCACGCGCAAATAACCACAGGTCTGCAACAAAAGCGCGCCATATACGGAGCCGTCACGCTTCGTTTCAAGCAAACCACGTGGCTCGACGTCGTCCAGTACTCGGCTTCCAACAATCCAACTCACCAAGGCAAGCGCAGCGACAAAATTAGATGCAACTGCACAGCTAATCGTTGAGTCAACAGCCCAGGAATCGGTTATATGCGGTCAACTGCACTAGTTGACCGCATATAACCGAGTATTACTGTATATCTAAGTAACGCAGATCTTTGGCAAACAGCAGCTGCAGAAAAAAGCGAGCGTTTAAAACTTGCAGAGCAGAATTTCTTGCCATTTTGTCACGTGCAGACGAAAAAAGGACAGTGGAAAACAACAGTCCCGAAGAGAAGCACGGACGAGTGGTTGAATTCTCAACCTCAGCAGCAGCACTACCTGCCCCAAACCAAAAGACCGCCCTTCAATCCGATTGGCAAGAGCCTGACGGGCGGTGCGGACGAAAACGGCGACACTATAAATACACGAAATGCGCCGGCCAAAACCGGCTGCGCGCCACTCGCCTTTCGTGCGTCATCAGTCGCCGCGCTCGGTTCGTGCCGCAATACGTAGCGCGAAAATCGTCCTGGTTTCCTTGGATTGTCGCACAGGATCGCTGGTGACGCCAATCTATAAATGTGTTGCTTTTAAATTTGACTGATGCTTTCAGCGAATCGTCCGATTGCTGCTGCAATACGATCACGCTACCCCGCTGCAACGTTTAGCTCGCGCCTTTGGTCGATGCCAGTCACACGTTTGTGATGTTGCCGCCTACAACGTCACAAACGTGTGGTTTTGTGATGTTGTACAGGCTTGTTGTCGTTCTGGGTTTCGCTGCTTTCACTTGTCAGGGTAAAATGTCTGTGTGAAGATAGTTCAGCACCACTTGAAAATGGGTTGCTGGAACAGCGAAAAGCCATCCTCATGCACAGTGAAAAATCACGACTGGAAACTACAGTAAACCCTCCACTTATAACATACATTCTGTTGGTAATCCGTTCGTTTTGAAACTGTCGCTGTGATGAGCAGCGTTGGGCACCGGGCAGAAATGTTGAAGAACAGATCCTTGCCCAGGACAAATTATATTCTCTTGATCTTACCTGCATCCCTTCCAGAGGAACAACCCGTTCAAACCGCTGGAAGACAAACAACGAAAGCAGCGCTTCACCGTAAACCGGACAATTTTTCCACTAGCAATGACGTGAAACCAAGCGACAATAGCGTCAAATCAAGTGAAAAAAAAACTTTTTGCCACGGACCAAATTTAACTTTAGCAACGAGGTTGTTAAGGCTGCAGTTCGCACGCAAGCAAACGACTGGAAAATGACTTCGTATTTGAAGTTTTTTAATCCGGCGAAAGCCAGCGCCCAAGTTCATGGCAGCGACGACTGCCGCAAATATTGGAACGTCAGCCCGACTGTCCTCATGTCAACGCTAGCAACCGTAGAAACGCGCGCGTGTTTGTTTCACCCGCAGCTTAATTTCAACGAGTTTAATAAATCATCCAAACGGATCGTAACGATTTGAGGTGCGGCATTGCAAGCAAGCTGCAGCATTTGAAGAAGTAGCGACACTCCGCTGCAAGGGCAATGAGGCAACTGGTGACAACGGATTAGCGGAAGCAACCTCAATCTAAAACGAATGATGCAACAACCTGCTGGACACCACAATGCCCGTCCAATCCATTTCAGCACCAACACGAAACCGTCGCCCGCTTCCTGCAAAAGGGTTGCGCTGCAATGTAGCAGGAACTATAGCAGCAGCTGCGATAGCGTCTTTGCGCGAAAAGTCACTGATGTATTCTCTGAACTGTCTGTGCGGTGGCGAAAAAAGGAAAGGCGTGGACTTCGTCTCGCAAAGCGCGGTTGTCGAGCGCGGGTGATCGCGCGTGGGAGCGAAAAGAACCACCGGCTTGCGCCGGTACGTTCAGGTAGCATGCGTTCAATCAGAACCAGTTGAAATTCTAAAATGAAAACCGAGTTGCAACAGTTTGCTAGAGCGTCAGTTTTGGGCTTGCCGCTTAAAACAAACACAAAATTGACAACGTCTAAGGGAAGCGTATTTTTTAAGCCATTTCGACTTCTTTATCATCAGCAGGCGCCGATGCCAGTCAAAAGCTCGGTAAAGGGCTGCGAGAGCTCAGTGTTATGATATCACCCTTCCATTGAGGTTTTAGAAGATAAATCAGCGACCGCTAGCAGGAGCGTTGAGCAACAATGCCAACCTTCATCGTTCCGGAGAGACGCACGTTGCACGCTTCGAATATGAACATTAGAAGATGGACACGTTGTTAGTTGGTGACCGTCTAACATCTACTAGCGACACTCAACTGATCAGTCTTCAGTTATATACCGTGGAAATTAATTTCGATACCTGCCAACCCCCAACTTCCCCCTCCCCCCTTTAACAACAAACCAACCTCGTTGCATGAGACGCTTTGCCTTTGGGAGTGACTGAACACCGGTGGGCCGGGGGTTCAAAATCACGTAAGCAGTTGCGCAACAATCCAATCGCGAAACAGCTTTAGGGAACGTAACAATGCCACTCCAGCCGTCACGAAAATATCCACGGCCCTCACCGACACGCACACCTCGAAAGTCGCGCTGACGCGAACGCGCGGCGACAGCTTCCCGGAAAAAATCAAGCACGAAATACTACGTCATTTCCGTCGTCGTCGAGACCAGCAGGGAAGGCGCAACAACGCGAGGAGCAAAATCACAGAACAGACGGCGCAGTTCGAACGAAGCTGGCAGCGCTTGACGCGAACTCACAACAGATGACAATTTGCGCACAGGCCAAACACTTTGCGCTAGTGGTCGGCAAACTGTCGGCCGCGGCCCAATTGTGGTCTTTTTAGCACTTTTCATTGGGCCGCGCAACACTTTTTGTTGTGGAGTGCGTGGTACGTAAGAGCTACAGTCCCGCGCTGGTTGCATGGTCTAAAACATATGCTACCTGTATAAAAACCATGGAACGTTTATTGTTTGACGTTAACAATGCATTCTTTGTCATTATAACGGTATATGACATTAACATACAGCATTGTTGTGTAACAGGTAACTGAACACAGCATAAGTTTCGAAATCGGTCTTTCAAAAATAAGCATGGGCCTTTGTTTACGACTGAAAGAGCGGTTTCGGCTAGAGTCCAAAGGCATATGGCTGGAGTCCAAAGGCAAAATATATGAGCCTCTTGAAAAAAACATGGTGACATTGGGGCCTGCATGCGAGCAATGTCCTCAAATGTTTGAAGCAAAGCTTCGTTAAGTAAGTTCGCGAGAACTCAGTTTACGATTCATGCACAAGCGTGTATCTGCAAGGGGAACAGAAGGCCATCGTTCTTCAAAATTGTGTTTGCCGCAATCTGCTCCAACATCACCCCAGCTGGATGTAAAACATGTCACATTTTGAGGCTCATAGCAGATTGGCTCTTCTTTGCACGCAAAACAGACCGTCAGCTCGTCTGTATGCGCCACTGGATGCAAATGCACAGTCTTGCTTTAACAGCTGACACAAACGCGATCACCAACAAGGATGGGTCGCATTCAGAACGAAATCGGCCAACTACGAGAACCTGCCCTAAGTAAGACAAAAAAGCAAACCCAACTCAATAACGCGTCTTAACCAGAACAGTCGCCAGAAAGCCTACAATGGGAGGGCTTTACGTTAGTGCAGGTGGGATTGATGTTCAAAAATTTGACAAAAACTCCACTGATTTATAGCGTTTCATATTTAAATTTTTGGGGCTTGGAACTTTGTTTTGGGGGGGGGGCTAAGCTCACCAAAACCCCACGTGGCGACGGGACAGGTTCTGGCAAAACACATGCTAAGACGAAAATGGCCAGCGACTTGTAATTAAAAAATCACCCGAATTTCCTAACGTAGTTGTTTGTGCGCGTAGAGAAGCTTCCTCACGGCGAAGTGCGTCGGTACTACCTCATAACTTCATTGAACTTTAATAATTTACACTACACAAGACCACATGCATTCGGTTAAAGACAGAATCAAGGCTGGTACATGTTCCATCAGCGCAATGGCCAGGCCAAATTTGAAAAAGCCAAAGTTTCGGGCTGAAGGCCAAACCTGATTTTTATTTAATTTTAGAAACAAATATTTTCGTTAACACCATTCCACGAAGCCATGGCAAATACCTGGCCTAACTATACCAGAGACCAACCAGTCGAATGATCTCATCGTGCCCAAAACCCACCCCAACATCAACTTACCATAGTGCTCAGCGGATCAGCATGAGTTTCAGTTAGTGTGTTCAGGAAATTAACTGCAGATTAGAAGTTCGATCGATTAAATTCCGTAACAACGATCACTATGCGTCGTTGACTATCTCCATTCTCTGCGTTTGGAATGTTAAACTGGGTAATTTCTAATTTCAACTGCCAGCAAGGGAAGCTTGCTTGTGAGAGCGCACAATGCACATGGTGACATTTTGCGCGTTTAAATTCGAGAATGTGGTGCTACATGCAGTTGGCCAAAATTTCAAAAATACTTGAAAAAGGCCAAAAGACCAAACAGAACATTTGCGGCCAAACGACTTCGAAAATCGGCCAAATTTTCATAATTTCGCCGCGTGAAAGCCAAGTTTCCAACCCTGGACAGAAGAAGTGTTGAAAAACTTTGGAGATAAATCGGTAAAGAGGTCAAAAGTGAAGCATCATGCCCGACTGCTAACCTGTCATTGGAGTCTGCAGCAGAGCTTGATACTTTTCAGAGTTTCCATCACGTTTGCAAACACAGCGCGAGCAATATGGCAGCAAGAGTGACACCAACTTGTGCATGCACAGTTTTGGCATATCAAACGGATGGGGTAAGAAATCATCCGACACGTCTCATGATTAAACTTTTTTTATAGAACTGACAACGCAACCGTGCACCAAGTGTCTGATAGAAACTTTGCGCTGGTCGATCTGCTACTCCCCGCAGTAGCAAGCGACAACAAAGGGAGGCCGCATTCGAGGTGACGGATTTTTTGCGTGTAAACACGTGAATAAACGAAAAAGGGTCACTAGCACGCGCAATGCAAAAACGGATCCAGTACACCTGGTCGCGAAATTGTAACTACTCGATAGTATCGAATCGTGATCAGCCGTTGAGAAAACAATTTAACGACGCAGACCTGCAGGGACTTCAACTCTCCGATATCGTCCGGGACGCGGGTGAGTTGATTGGTGTTGAGGCAAAGTTCGACCATGCTGATCCACGAGCCCACGTCCAAGGGCAGAGACGTCAGCTGGTTGTTGCGCATGTTCAGTTTCGACAGCCGTTGTGCCCGTGAAAAAATTTCGAACGGTATCCGGCTCACCTGCACGACACGAGCGCGAAACACAAGTCGTGAGCTCGAATGGTTGCTACACTGCAGTGGTTCCCAACCTTTCCATGCTCGCGCACACCTGGGTGCATTTTTCTCACTTTCCCCCCTTTTCCCAGACCGTTTCAATGTTTTCAACCATATACACACAACGAAACACACCACACGGGTTTATTGCGTTAAGCCAGCGTTACGCAAACATCTGTGGGTCACGGACCACACCTGGTACACCCTAATGAAGGTTACGGAGCCCTCAAGAAGAAACGTTGCAATCAATATTTGAAATTAGGTCTTAATTATCGTAGCAGCAAATCGAAACGTCTGCAAAGCCTTTTAGCCCTTTAAACTAAATTAACGGACCACTTAAATCAAACTTATCTTAAATCAAACTTATCGACCCCTTAAATCAAACTTATCGACCCCTTAAATTATTTTCGCGGACTCCTTTGGGATTCACGGACCCCAGATAAAGAACCCATGCGAAAACATAAACACACGCAGCAATGGCGGTAACAAGCTAGCGCTTGATTCAAGAAAATGCAGCACAGTGTATTGAAAACATGACGTGATCAGTAGTTTTTGTATTTCAGATTCGGAATCAGCGCCTTCAACCATTCTCAACCGACACCAAAATGCTGTTGTTGACAGGTACCACCATGCAAGAGGAAGGATTTAACTCGCGCACTCCCTGCTTCCACTTCGCTGATCCCGAGTTGCGAACCACGGAGTTCGCGCGCGCGTCGCCACGAAGCAGAAAATCCACATGCCACCAAACAAAAATATCAAGCTGAAGCGACTGAAACTGGCGCTGCCAACCACCGGCGTCTGGATGCGAACCTTCAACCTTTGGATTTAGATAAATTCGTCATGGGCCGCACACGACGGAGCTAACGATGACGCGTCCCAAGCGCATGACCTAAGGTGCACATTACGATGATTCTTTCGGGCAGCGGCGCTTAGATAGCATTGCGCAGCGGTCGCGCGTCGACCGCAACGGCGTTCGTGCGCGCGTACGTCAAAGCTTTTTCCTCCGTACAATGACCCGGCAACCCGTGTCGCGTGAGCAGTACGTCTGAAGCGGGGGTCGTTTTTGAGTGTTTAAGCCTCGATAACCCTAATCAGGTCGAATAAAAGCTTTTAACAATACACGAAACCTAGTTTATTTTTTCGGTTATTTTTCGGTCATAGATAGAATTTTTTTTAAATGACCGAAAAAAATTAAGTCGCTTCGGTCATAATGTCCAAAAATACAGACTGCTGAATAGTGTTACGGCGAGTTTTAAGAGTTTTAATACTTTACAAACCCTTGGTCTAAATTCAATGGTTCTTAAACTGGGGGGCGTGAAAGTTCGGGAAGCTGGGCACGAGTATGTCAGCGACATATTGTTAGAAAGCAGGATTATGACAAATAATTGTTGTTTTGCTCTTTGTGTTTGATTTGAAGGTTAAGGGAGGCGCAAATAACAATGACAAACGCCAAAGGGGGAGCGACTGAAAAAAATTGAGCCTCTGGTCTCGTTCATCCAATGCAGAGGTTGCCAACCTGGGGTACATGTACCCCTAGGGATGCATTTGCCTACCTGAAGGGGTACATTTAAGGTTGGCAGCAAAGGGAAAAATACATTTAGGCCTACATAACATTTATTTCCAGATATTTATACATATGCCAGTAAACATTATTTTAAAAAATGGTTATAGGCTTATTGTTACATATATCTATGATTAGTCATGGCAAAATTTTTTGCCATCGAAATTTTAGAGGTACATGCTCATCTGTCGAAATGCTGAAGGGGTACATGGTCAGACAGAGGTTGGGAACCACTAATCTAATGCAAACAGGTTCCGTGCTCTGTTGCTGCTGCAGCAACGCGCACTTAACAACACGCAACGCCAGAGCACCACGTGATCCAACGGCGCGCTTATAAGGCTGGTCAGCACAGACAAACAGCAGTGGCAACATACGAATTAGTTTATAATAACAGTTGCACCACACCATAAGAGATGAGTGACGCAAAAACGCGCATGCGCACAAAGGCCGGTGTGGGCGGAGAGCTGCTGGAAGCAGGCATCTACTTTTTTGTCTCTTCATTTGTCCGTAATAGGAGTGTGCGCAACTTTCAGTTCACCATTACGTCACCATCAACAGCTTTAGCTACAGGCGTGCCAATCTAACCGCTAAGAATGCTGTGTGTTGTCCGTTCTTCAGGTGCGCAAATGACAGGGAATCACGTTCAAACAAGACTATAAATACGCGCTCACGAAAATATATTTTAAATGCCATTTAACATTTTTTACACGACACAGTGACGTCTGCAAACCGACGATAATAATCGAAGCTGATAGGTCGAATCGTCGCGCGCGCGAATGCTTACGTCAGAAGCTGAGTGTGGGCGCATTCACAATGAAACGAGCGAACAGTCGCTGGCACGTGACTGTAAATGCAATTCGAATCGTGACGATTTAAAAAGCGCAGCGAACAGGAAATGCAAGCAAACTAAAACGCCACTGGCAGTTACGCATCAAAGACCCCTGTCAGCTACAATGACCGTAGCCTGGACATCAGCAGCATACTTCATGTGCCGACCCCGCAATTGAAACGTTGCAAAGTGACGCGCTAGGCTAACGTTGCTATTAAATACGTAACGTTGTCGGAGCTTGATGGCCCAGGCCTTATACGGTGGAGTGGGAAGCAGAAGAGGAACTGTGCGCAACGATGCGTGCGCCGAAATATATCAAGTACGCGCTGATGATCGTACTAAGCTTACATAATACCAGCCCGGTGTGACGTAACAACAGCCCTGTGTGACATCGTTTAGTGACACTGAATGCTCACCAGGCGAGACGAAATAAGGAACGATGGGCTGATTCTTCCTTAACTTACCATACAAGAGTTGCCGGTCAACCTACGATCTGCAGGGACAGCGCTCAAACACGAACCCTGGCTGAACGGAACAATGCGACATGCTGACGGGATTTGTTGAACGGAGATTGAATGGAGATTGATTTGCATGCACTGAGCGGATCCAGCTCAGTGCCAAGCACGCTGTTTCGACGAGTCACGTGACAAAAGCAGCTGACGAAACAGTCACTAAAGACGAAAGTGTGCTGTATTTTACTACGGGGTCGTCCACAGCCAGAAGAGCTGGGAGAGAGAACCTTGTGCATTTTTTAAACAAAACGAAGACGTAGGACAATAGGTTACGTGGCAACCGCACGCTGCCAATCACGCGTTTCCCGCACATGTGATTTGTCTTGAGCGAAGCACGACGCGCGCATCAGTTTCTGCAAGATCGATGCATGCAGTTGCTTTCCTGCGCGCGACATACTGTTTTCTTTTGTCTAAGATCGTAACGGCCGAGTGTTCTGGATTCCCGGTTAACATCCCTGAAAGTGGTAAAAAATGTCTCGGTTCCGCATCGCGTTTGGTCAATGGCTGTTGGGAATTTTTTTTATGCAAGACCTTCATTGACGTTACGGAGAAGTGTCCGATGTCTATTTTTACACACTGCGGGAAAATGTACGATGTTTATTACATGTTTATCTGCAGTAGGAGGCCTTAGACCACGGTTGGGAAACTATCTACTATCACGGGCCGCATGAACTGTGGATTATCGCTGGTGGGCTGCAAACAAAAATTGGTTTTATCCTACAATTCTACCTTTATATTACTACGAGGGATAGAGCCTACGTATGACATACAATCTAAGCACCTGCTTATCATGGAGAACTGTTCTGGCACGATTTTGTACTCTTAATTGGCTAACGAAAATTCTGATGCGGGCCATATCAAATGCTCACGCGGGCCGCAGGTCCCCCACCCCTGCTTTACACAGACTCGTCTGATTGGCATTCGTTGCGCGGGCTGCGTCGCTGGCGGGCGACGCAAAATCTCACGATCGCTCGCACATGAGGGGCTGAATCAAGGCTTCCGAACGAGGCAGGAGGCCTTGGCTGAAAATCGATGGGGGGGTGTGCACGTCATAATGCTTAAAAATATCTGAACAAGCTGTACACAGACCGGATGGTGACCGTCGCACAACAAGCTCCGGGGCCGCGGACTCACCTGGTTGTGTTCCATGTTCAGCGACACCAGCGCCGTGAACTGGGAGGGTCCGCCGACAGGGTAAGTGCTGAACTTGTTTCTCGCCAGGGTCAGGCTCGTCAGGTTGGTCAGGCTGGTTAGGAATCCCTGCAACGCAAGCGCGGCGTAAAAATGCAATTCCTCTCGCGAACGGCGCTTTGTCTTGACAGCGAACCGCCCTAACGGCTACGCTCTATCTGAACAAGATTTTAGGACTGACGATGGGTAGTGTTACGTGAAACCGATTTCCTATTAGAAAGTTTTACTGTTTGATTCCTTATTCATCTCTCTTGTGGGAAGTGGTTACTTGAATATTTTGCAGGAAACTAACTTCTTACTGCGAAAGCAAATAAACGTTTACTGTGCACGCAAATAGAATTTCGTGTCGTTGGCCAAGAAAGTAGCAATGACGAACGCTGCGTTTTTAACCAACACGAAAGAAGGTTAAATAGTATACGCAAAAAAACTAAAATAACGCACAAAAAATCATTCTTAAAAGTTGATCTCACGTCAGGTAGCGCCTCAATGTCGTTGTTCTCCAGGTTGAGCTCGTCGAGCAGTACGCAGTTTTGTAACGAGCGCGGGAGGCCGACCAAACGGTTATATTTCAAGCCCAGCCTGTTGAGCTTCAGCAAATTACCTAAACAAACGCAGTACGTAGTCTCTAACACACCCTCCATAATGAGATGGCCACTTGGCCTCATTTCATCGAAAGTTTTCGGAATAATTAAGCCTTAAATGTGGTTTCCACAACACCCTCGGCGAAAACTTGCGCAACGCAAACCCATTGTTTCGATATTGAACACTGACTTTCATTCAGGACCAAGAGCGGTGCGGCTTCAAGTTTACTATTAGATCACAAGTTTCCTATGAGATCACAACCGCAGGCAGAAGATCCAGTTGCGGTATTCAGCCATACGAAGTTGAATTAGCAGAAGTAAACAAGCACAAAATAGCACCAAGAAAGTGACGCCATAATAAAAAGAACAAGGCAAATTTTCACAACATTTTAAAATTATAGCCAGAATGCCGCCAAGGGGCAGCGTAAGCAGTCTTGTACTGTAAGGGGTCGAGTGGAACGATCATCGGCACTCTACGCAAAAACTAACTGTTTTAACAGTCCACAGTCCCGGTTCCCATGATACGCGTTTGCGTTGTCAGTGCAATTGACGGCGGCTCAGAAAGCAGGATGTTCCACACAGTTGATTCGCTCGCTCGGGCGGGTGACATGAGATGACCACGCGCAAAGATCATGTTACCAGCAGAAGCAAAAGACACATCCAAACGTTATTTACTGACCTCACGGCCGAAGGACTCATAACCAAGTATAACCCGCACCTATTGTTAACGACGACACAGAATTCAAATGCCGGTCAGAACGTTACAAAGGACATCCTCGCTATGCACAGTATTGCCGTTTTTTCGGCAAGAACGTGAACAGACCTCGTACAGACGATGACGTTCTTGCAACATTTTTGGGACTTTTCGGCGCCCCCAGTCATTCGGCACCCGGAGCATTGTGACCCCTCGCCCCCCCTGTCGGTACGCCCCTGTCGTCAACAGATGATGACAGGCCTTCATCATACCGATAGTGGCACGATAATGACCAGACGCGACTGCGACGCTTCAAAAACGCATTTCGCACCCAAGATAAAAAATCAATATAAAAGAAAACTTTAAGAACAGGCGCGGCATTTTGACGATCATCGCCTTGCAGATAAATTGACGCGCCAGGAATAACATTAGGTCGAGTGCGAAGATTTGAAACCAACCGACCACCACAAGCACCAAAGAACAAGAGCAGCGTTTGCAAGCCATGCGGACAGAATGAATAATGCCAGGCGCGGGCCGAACAAGCAGTCAAGCGTTTCGTCTGGAAAATAGCGACTGCTGGTGCTGCCGTTCTCTGGGCCTGGACAGTTGATTTTGCGTCCGGATCACGACTGAATTTCCTAGTGGACGCAGCTGCAGTCGCCTACGCAAGCCTCGCCGCGAATTATTTACTACACGTTTCGACAGCCAACAATACACGCGTGAGTTTGATTCACACATCCTGTGGAAGCGTCCGCCGACAGCTCGCAGATGCGCGGAGCCGTATTATCAACAAAAACAAACTTCGAACCGCGACGCTTTGATGATCAATCGCGCGACTTACCAAGAGATTCTGGTAACTGCGAGAGCCGGTTGTACTGTAGGTCTAGAAAGGTGACCAGGTGGCACTGGCCGATTTCGTCCGGAATGCTTTCGAGTTCATTGTACGAGAGGTCAATCGTGACCAACCGCGTTAACTTCCCTGCAAAAGATCAAAGACAATTCTTGTCACGACAAAGATGTTAAGAAACTAATTACAAGTGCAATTCAATTTCAACTCAACAAGCACCATCGTCAGGCCGCAAATATGTTACGGCAGTTTTTGTTGAAAGTTCAACTGATGATGCTGGAAAAAAAATAAAAACACTGGCAACGCAGTAAGCGTTTGAAAAAAATATTTATACACCACACGACTGTCGTGAAGACACTGTAAGCAGAAAGTTTCGACAGAAGAGCACATGGATAGGAAAACGGCACAGTCAACATCTAACATGGCCAATTTATTGCGATGCGCCAACCGCATCTTTCCGTTTTCGAATGACAAAATGTTGCAATCAGGATCTACTCCGAGGACAAGTTCCTCATCTGGCTTAACTGATCAAAATTTTGTAACTCTTTTTCCGGCGTGTCTTTTGAGTAGGAGTGGAAGTGCTTGGCAATTAAAAAAAACTACGCAATTCAGTGCGAAGCTTACTTTCAAGTAGCCAGGAAGAGTTTTGACAGAGCACCAACATTTTGTTCAGAACTAGTTTTTGCAACAGTTATGTTTCACAGGTAGTGGAAGAAAAATTATTAATGTACACACCAACACAGCTACAAAAATACATAGTAAATAACAACAGATTAAAAAGAAAACATTTCGTTCATAACCGTTCGAGATAAGCTATGCTACACACTTCCTTTAACCTAAATCGCATTGCACCATGCGCAAGGCGACGGCAAGCAAACGAACGGAAACACCAACCGATCTCGGCGGGAATTTCTTTGACTTTGTTCTCGCGAATGATCAGCTGCTGCAGATTTTCCAGGTTTTCGATCGAAGGGTCGATTCTGGTTATTTTGTTGAACCTCAAATAGAGTTTCACCAGCGACTTTAGCTGGTAGACGACGGGAGGAATTTCGCGCAGTTTGTTGTGCCTGTGCGATCGACACGCCCATAAATAAACGGGGCGATACCCACCAACACACCGCTTACAATCGAATTTGAAAAGGTAAGGGCGCGCTTACGTTTCAAAAACCATCCTTGTAGCACAAACTTCTAGGAAACATTACACAATTCTGGAAAACAATGCAGCATTTTGTTGAAGTGAGTTCAACTCATCTCTGAATTTTCCGACATCCACGCGCTAAGATAGTTCAGTGGAAACATCAAAGCAAGAAAACAAAGATTTGAATGAAATGTCGACGTTTCTTTTGAATTAATTCTTATATTATTTAGCAAATTTCCTGGATATATTTCAGCAAATACTCGATGTTCCAGTTTCAAAATATGTTTTAATCATGTCTTATTGTTCAGCAAAACACTAATTTTTCAACCAAGATGTTTTTTGTTGTTTTTGAATACGAAAACATCAGTGTACCTTCCTACAACACATCAACAAGGATGCATAAATACAAAAGGTACTCACCTTAGATCAAGCATCTTGAGTAATTTCAAGTTTTGTAACGATATAGGCAAGCTTGTCAAATGATTTTCATATAACGCTAGTGTTGATAAGTTTATTAAACACCCGATTTCATCAGGAACTTTGGAAAGTTTGTTCTTATATGCGTAAAAATCGGATAACTGATGCAAGTCTTTTACGCTCGTTGGAAGCGTTGCAAGATCCATTTTGCTCAAATCAAGCCTTTGATCATGAGCTTCTTTGCAACGGTTGATTTTCTTTTGAGCTTCTTGTACTGATGCTTTATCAGTTTTCTTATTTTTTGACTTTTTCGTCGTGTTCATGTCAGGGTACTTGACGGATTTCTTGTGAACAACACCCTTGGAACTATGTTCCGCTGACAGAATTTTTTTAGTCAGTGACATCTTTCCTGGTGTCGTGGCACTGGAAACAGAAGCCTGCAACGCAAAAGATATGTTGAAGTGCAACAATAAACCAAAATCAGGAATTTAAACTAATAATACTTGATCATACAAACGTCACCCTACAATTGCCTTATGAAAGCGCAAATTGTCTTTTGAAGTGAGCCACAATCTCAACAAAAAATACTAACTTTTAGAAGTGAACAATCAAAGCTACAGCTATGCTTTACCAATCATTGAAAATCTGCAGAGCTGTACTCATCTTTCACAGAAGTTTTAACAATCGCAATGCACCAATCTGCAGTGAATATCGGTGAAAAACGCTTCCTTTAATTCAACAATTACCACGACTAATTCTTGTCAATTCACATGCACAAACTTCCCACCACTGTTAACCTAATCAGGTAAAACCCGCTGAGGCATGAGGAGCCGCTGCAAGCAACCGCAGTTTTTTTCTAGCGCGGGATGAAACAACGAAATGATCTGTCAAATTTAATACCTTTCCTAGCTCTTATATACAACAGTCTTAGTTCAGGTCGTTATTTGACACTTCATCACCAATGTTGTAAAAATGTAAAGTGTCCTTTTCCTAAATGCAAGCAAAAGTTTCACAATAACAGTGCAAAGTCATTTGACAATACTGTATAAATGGAATTTGTTTTGCTGAAATTGCAAAAAATACTATAATTGTGCTAAACAAAATAGTGCAAGCATCGCATCCTACTAAAAACCTTCCAAGGGGACTAGTAGAGTTGACTTTATGTGGTGATAACTGGGCATTTACAACATGAAAAAGAAATCATGGAATCATTCAAAAGGCGCCAGGGCACCAAAAGAAAAGGGAAGGTTATCAAGTCAATGCCCCTTGACTGGTGAATAAGCTCTATCACAAAAAAGTTCAGATCAAGGTGTTGTCTATTCATGGGAAAGAGCTGCCAAATGGTCAAGACGGTCGCACAAGGAGTGCTGGGTCGCAAACGGTCTCTCTTGGTGGATCAGGTGCTCAGAATGAGTGGTGAGTTAAGCATACATCACCAAGCTGGTAGGTTGAGCTCAATTCCCTGGTAGGTTATACTGGAGACTTGAAAAACAGCAGTGTAGGCGCTTGCCTAGCCTCGTGTGTTAATGGGTGGGCACAAGAAAAGATCCCACATGCAGCACTCCAATTGACTTGCCACCAATGCGATATCAACTACAATAGTAGCCGCATTGGCCCTGGTGCATTTGAACAGAGATATGTGCTTCATACCACTAACTACACTTCGAAGGGTACACAACTGAACCCTCTACGGTCATGTTATCATGCACCTTTACTGACAAGCCTTCATTTTGAATTGTTGCTTTTTGAGGGTTTTCTTGCAATACTATAAAATTTCCATGCTAACATGTCAAAATTCATTTTTTCTAATAAAACTTGTAAGTTTGATACAAAAATGTAGCTTTTGGTTTTATCAAACAACATTACAATTTAATGTCTTACCTGATTGTTATCAGCACTCATGACCAGCTTGGAGATGTTACATATAACTGTTTTCACCAGGAAAAGCTGTTACCTAAACCAATTCATTTCAACAACGGTTACTTACATACAAAGTTTTGCTAGTTCCTGTGGATGAATTCACATTATTGCAAACAAGAATTTCAAAATGGAGTGTAGCTGTCATTCATAAGAGTATCAAAACCAACATGTGTGAAGCTTTGTCTTATCAACAGTATTGCACAAATTTCATCAATAACCTTCCATGCTTGCTTGATACTTGTTTTTTTTGTAATCCGTTACTATAAGTGTTGTAGGCATGAAGTAATAGTAATGTTGCTCTTCATTTATCAACATGAAAAAAACATATTCACGGTACACAAAATAATATTATATAACATCAGGTACCAGTTTCACCTTTGCAATGATGTATCTAACAAGTCAACTGATTATCTGACGGTATAAAAGGTGTAACTATATACTGCAAAATAATTAACTGCAGTTTGTAAGATGAGAAAACAACACCAACTGAATGGCACATGGCAGGTTCCTGATTCATTGACACAAAAACGAGACAAAATAAAAACGTTTTCACATCTAACTCTAATTCAGAGAATAAGTTTCAGATGTTCTTACATTGTACAGAGAAGCATTACAGTGACCCATTGTGCTTTAATGCTGGATGGGTGGATTTTCAAACAAACATGGTGCTACTTTAATTCAAAGAAAACTCACCCCTGATAACGTTTACCTGTCCAAGACTTGAGAACTAATCAAATCATTTGCCACATCAACCAATACGCCTTGGGACCAGCTGACATGGCCTGTACTTGACTGTGTTACAATATAAACACCACTTCACTCGGTATTTGTTATTCAAGAAGTATACATACATTTCAACAAAAAAAACAGAAATCTGTCCTACATGACAAAATTCAGAACAACAATTTTTCCCTTTGTTTATTGATTGATTTCTAACACCATACCCAAGGCAGACAAAGACTTGTCTGGTAAAACAACTGTACCCAAGCACCATACAATGACTGAACTCAAGCCAAATGAGGGCAGATGCATACATGATATCGAGATAGGAACACACAATGCTACAATTTTTTTAAATGCACACAAAAACGCAACCAATCAGGAGTTTATGAGCTATCAACAAATGTTTTACCAGTTGTTTCAATGAGGTGCCATTGTTCCAATTTTGAAACATGCCCTTTCGAGCTACACAGCTTACTTAGGAAAACATTAGTGTCTGTTTTCTCAGAATAGGTTGCTTCCTGAAGAGTTTCCTCCACAAAATTGTCTAAGCTAAGACCTACATATTTTAAATCTTGCATCAGCGAGGTTACAGCAGTTGGTATGACGTATGTTTACAAAGTTTCTCAGTGTTGTTGAGCAAATAGTTCGATACTTTAGTCATCAGTGTCAAGATATTCAAAAAAAGCAAACCTATCCACTTTGGTTAAAAGCTTTGAATTTTGGCTTCGGACAAAGGTCACCCGTTTAAAATTGAACTATTGGAAGAAAAATCCATACTAAGTCAACAAAATGAATCAAACACGTGGCACACGAGCAGTGTTGTAAAATTTTGAATGTACAAAGGAATTTTTAACTCACAAAATTTTCTTTAACACCTTTTTCACATCATGAGCTTTCAAACACCCTTGAAGCAGGCTGAACGCCTGCAAACACAACATAAGGAATAAGATTCACTGGGACTGCATGAGACTGGTTTGAGGAAGCAATCTACAGTATGAGAAATGCCACTAATTACTGAAAATGCATCATTGTGCATACATCATCATTAAACAGATCAATTAAAATTCATAGCAAAATATTGGCATTGCTGCAATCTGAAAAATTTTAGCTCATAAATCCTGATTTTGGGAGTTTTTGATAAAATGCAAGGCATAGAATACATTATATTTTTGATAATGAAGCAGAAAACAAGATTTAAAAAATTTGGAAATGCCGTTATCAATATCAGTCCATGAATGGGCGATATATTGGTATCGGCCACAACAAAGTCATACGGGTCGATCTATAAAAAACGTTAAATCCTCACCAATCATGACATCATCGACCAAAGGGCTCTAAAGACTCAGATGATAACCTAGTTTCCAAAAAACCTTGAGTCAAAAATGGCTCATTGGCTTGGTACCCAGGGTCAGGTAACATAGATTTGTGATAAGAATGTATAAATACATGGGCTGGGACTGAAAGTGTTAAGGGCTGGTGTTATGGAGATATTACCATATAATGACGACCCAGGCTTATTTTTTAACTTCAGGCAAAAATATTATGCATTTAAAAATTTTTTTATTTTTTTATTCAAAAAAATGTAACGAATGTTTAACAACATAAGAATGCTCAATCCCCTTAACAAAATTTTGAAAAGATTGAAAACATGTTGAAAAATGTGGAAATAATATAGAAAAAAGGTCAATTTTTATTATTACTAATAATTTTTAATATTTAAAAAAAATAACATGATTTACGTTTAATATTTTCATGGTCAATAAAATGACCATTTCCAATACCATTACTTCTTTTCATTTTTCAAAATTCTTAATTATGAAATTCAATTTTACAGATTGCACAACACTGCATAAATAATGAAGCGCTTTGCCTTCAGTAAAATTCTGCTGAAATACTTCTGATTTCTTTTCCAATTAATTTGCATACGTTTTCAATACTTAAAACTTTGATGTCTGGCAGTATACGGGGGTTCTCGTGCCAAAACAACAGGATCGCACACGGCTTTGCGCGCGGGTAACTTGGGCGCCAAAAGTGGTAGAGAGCTGTTTAAAGTCTCAAAAGACGCGGCAAGTCTTCTAGTCTGCACTCGAAAAATACATTTTTGCTTGGGGGTTGCAGATTTTTTGTGAGTGACATCATAAGTGGAGGACTTTTAGGCCACCTTGGCCAACTTCACCTGACCCTGGGTCCAAACTGTTAGATGTTAGTATTTCGCTGAAGTTTTTATTGGAAACCAGGCAACAATCTGAGTCTTTTGATACTTTGGATGACAGGTTGGGGTTTCTGGTTCAAAAGTTATGATCTAAAGTGATAATAATATTTGACTAATTAGCTAATTAATTAATTTGATTATTTTAGATCATAACTTTTGAACCAGAAATGTTAGAAAGTCAATCAAAGGCTGAAAAGACTCGGACTCGAGCCTAGTTTCCGATGAAATCTTCAGAAAAATACTTTGGCCTAGCAGTTGGGCTCTAGGCCAAGCAACATGAGCCAAAATGACCCAAAAACTACTTCACTTATGATGTCACTCACAAAAAATCCGTAACCACCAACAAATTTTTTTCGACTGCAGACCAGAAGACTGGCCAATCCGTTTTCGATCCTGAACAGCTCTCTAGTGCAATTGGCGGAGGAGTTATGGCATTGGTAAGGCAACCAAAAACTGCTGGTTTTAGGCCGAAATCCAGGTACGATATATTCGCAGACTGGCTGTCGAAATGTTAATGCACATTTGGCCAATTTCAATACTTTTTCAAGATCTTGAGAACTGATTTTGAAGTTCAATACTTTCAATACCGCATGGGAACCCAGTTTTGTCTAGTTCATTTTCTTCAAAATTCCATTCAATTTGATTTAAAACCAGAGTTGCATGATCCAAAGATCTGATCTGATAAATATTTATCATACTTCACATACACATATACAGTTGGTGTTGCTTCATATTCACCCTCATGGTATTGTCTGATACTCACTTCAGATGGCATTATTTTTATTTTGTCAAGTCATCAGTTATGTAGTTAAGACTGTAACCTTGTTCAAACTTTGAGACGGAGACATCATCAAAAAATCCGAGACTCCAGACTTGAACTTCGAGATTGAGACTTGCAACTTCAAAATTTGTGCATTTTACCGAAATTTTCTTTTGTTTGCCACCACTTCGAAGTCATAATTTTTTCAAATTTCTGGCATTTTTTAACCTGTTTTGGTTGTTTCCTACCTGCAAAAACAACAAAGAAAAAACTTGTTGAATTACAGAAGTTTTACTAAGCCATATCCTTGCAATATTCAAAGTCTCAAGACAATAGGCTTGTGACCGAGACCAGCAGCCTTTGTGACAAAGACAAGACCTGAAACCGTTAAGACCAAGGCTTGCATAAATAGGTCTCGGGACCAAGTCTCAAGACTCCATCACTGTAAATAACTCAACAAAGTTGTCGAATTCACTGACTTAAAAAATTCATCATCTTTTCATGGTCCAAAATTTTTTCATGGTTCACCTTATACTCAACATGCATGGTACATACAATTCAACAGCAATGAAATTGTTCCCAACAACAACCTCACATAGCATACAAGGTAGAAGAGCAGTAAACTGTATTAATTTTGTGTCCATAGACGCAGCAGCATTGATAGAGATAATTTCCTAAAATATCTTCATTATCTTTGTTATTGATCATGAGGAGGCATAGTGGTAGACATGAGCTGATTTTAACCATGGTGCTTTCAATACTACATATAAGGTGGCTGGGATAGTATCCAGCAGAAATCATCTTTTTGTGGCCAAAACAAATGAAGAAAACCCTTTAGGATACATCAATTATATTGAAGCATCCATTTGTTCCTGGTCAACATCTTGCACTATGCCAGTGTACCATGTTTTGTCATACACAACTACAATATAATTTCCTTTTAAACATATGGGTTTGGGTTGATACTTAGGTGAAGTTCGCACTACTAAAGAATAAGTGCTAACAGGACTTATTCTTTTCATTTTAATTTGTGTTGGACGAATTCGAGTAGTGGAAGTTTTGTGTACGCTTGACAGCATAAGATTGGTAAAATTGAAGCTGTATTGCTTCCTGCTATTTGGCAAATAGTTTCACTGGAAAAGCTAACAAAATACTTTGAAAATTTTCAGTGCAGTGCGCCAATATATATGTTACTATTAGAATTTAATGTGTGTAGACAGTGCATACTTTCCGATACAGTTGATAATTCCACATCAACATCAAGGCCATTGCATGTTGATTTGTATGACTTCTTGCAAAAAATTACTGAGAAGCCAAAATCTGCTTTGAATGTTGACAGATAGTGCAAAAGGTTTTTCAATTTTTGTATTGAGCTGCACATCTATCTGCAAAATATTCAGGTTACTTCACATCAGGAATTATTTTCTAAACTGTACAAAAATGAAACATTGCCACATAATGCTGAAGGTGACCTGATATGAAACATTGGCTTTGATAGCATAGCACATGGCCTTTTTTGAAATTGCAAACAACTGGGTGTATAGTGCAGTTCCAATGTGTCCAATGATGCCCTTGGGCCTCATTTTTTACTTGAAAAAGTATAGTTTTCAGTTGAGCTCGACCGACAAGGTTTTTTTGAGCTGATACTAATGTTTTTCATTTTTCATTGCAGATAACCGATGCCGATACCAATATTTTTGCATTACTCTAACTATAGCTGAAAGGCAATGTAGTACATTTTTTTCTTCAGGCCATATAAAAAAATTACACAAGTTACAATTATAAAAACCAGATTGTGATTAGTTAAGAACAAACAGTGTCTATTTTGCCTTGTGAGGCAAAAGAGAGATACGACACATCGTCATATCAGCCGATATATGTCAGCATGCCGATTCATCAGTAAGGTCTAGTTTTCAGTTTATTGTGTGATTGTTACAATCATAGTAGCACTGCTGTGTCATAGTTGCAACACTTCTCTAAAGACTGAACTTAAGAACTGTCATGTCACAGATTGATCATAAAAGTACCCTTGTTTAACCTTTCCCTGGTTATCTCTTTATTTTTTAATTTTCAAAGCATGATTTTGTTTGTTACCACTTGGCAGTTCTGCTTTAATATAACATTATTTCATTTTTTGCAGCATTTTTGGGAGTATCTGATGGATAGGACACCTCAGAAAAAATAAAAAAATGCTTAAAAAAAGCTAGTAAAATACAATTGCTGTCAGTTCATTATTATGGAATTACTACAATCCAACATTTAAAAAATTGTTTTATCTTCAACATACTATCAGAAACATGTATCATGTCAAACAAATGAAGAGAAAAAATCATTACTGCAGCTTGCTCTAATGCATATGTGAGTCAAAATCCTCCTAGTTACTGCACTTAAAATCATAAAAACGCATGCCCTATCCACACGACCACTGATACAAGCATTGAGCAAAGAAACTGCAAATGATGAAGTGAAACAGGTATGGTACGCAGATGATAGCTCTGCAGTCGGATCACTGGCAGGAGTAAAAAAATGGT
>Ga0210059_1004980_pt1 | contig 21373 bp, 9 predicted proteins | sample Ectturendosymbi2_FD_188042 | JGI IMG/M metagenome (GOLD analysis project Ga0210059, IMG submission 188042) | Ecteinascidia turbinata endosymbiont from Florida, USA - Sample 2 (SPAdes) (version 2) | ecosystem: Host-associated > Tunicates > Ascidians > Unclassified | place: Key West, Florida...
AAATGAGAATACAATGGCACAATGGCTGATCAGTGTAAACAAAGAGGGGCGCTGTGTCACATAGGATTGGCGAAAGACCGTGGCGGTCATCTGGTCAACCAACCCCGTTTATCACTTTTTGTCAAGTTATTGAGAAACAACAGTTGCAGATCAAATAGGCATAATGAAAAGAAAACAGAAAACGAATGAACGCAGAACATGGTGAAGAAAATGTACAGGTGAAAGCGATCGAGCAGTTATGACGGGACAAAGTCATAGACACTGTTGTGGCTTTGCGGCCCCTGCGGGATTAAGCGAAACGTAATAGTAATGGCGGCATTTCGTAGGTTCGAACTCGTCATTTTCTTCCGCGGCTGAAGGATTTTGAGCATGTGAATGGTGAAGGAAACGTGAAGCAAGGACACGAATTTCCCCTGATTGGACTGTGTACATCTTACAAGATACTGAATAAATTATAGTACTCTGTCTGTCTGTCTGTGGTAAAGTTGATCGCACACCTTCAGATAAGCGACAACATTCTATGGACAAGGCATTCCTGTCACGCGACACGACGGCAGCCTCATTTAGCCTACAAATCAAACTCAAACTTAACTCCCGTACGAAGATCTCTCGTATCTTTCAGCCGAGACGAAATGGCGACAGCGACTTACTCTTGCTCAAAAGATTAATCGTAGTTATTTGGAGCTAGACGAGACGAGGTGAGGACAGCGACAGCTACGCTACTCACGACTTACTCCGATTCAAAGTCAACGCGACGGTTGTGGCCATTTCAAACCCGAGGGTGATTTCTGCAAACCAACAACGCAATCAACACACATCCCTTTCGTTGATCATCAGGCCAGTGCTAGCAATCATTTCCAGCAAAACGCATTCTAACCAAAACCCATTCTGGTCAAAGTCATTCCAAAAATACGACGGAAAACTGTGACATTGTAAAAAATCCAACACAAGAACTAGAATTTGACTAGGTTTTTCCAATCACTGCGCCTGAACGAATACTTTCGTGCTCGACCGAGCATGCAGGGAGTATAGTTTGATAAATTCTTTTCCATTTTCCGGTGACGTAAGGCATCAAGGTTTCGTAATGCCTTGCAATGTAACAGACTTTGACAGTGTGATTATGACAGATTCAAGAGCGTTCTTGCTTTTTTATGTGTGACGCAATGAACTCGGTCGGTAGGTCGCGTCTGGTCTTATCTTGTTACGAGGCCTCGCGATCTTGGCTCGATTCAATGACCGATGTTTCAACTTTGTCGGTTTCATTTTAACTGGATTCAGTTGAAGCTTCTGGTGATGACGTAGCGTACGTCAGGTCATCGTCATGGTTGTTCCGCTTGATTTCTTTGCTGTGCATTCATGCTTGTGGAGACAACTATCGTAGGGTTTTGGCGACAAATTCGTTTTAACGCAGTCGCTCGAAGGTTCTCGCAGTCTCGGGTCCATTATTAAGAAAGATTCAAGGATGACTGATTTCAACATTCAATCAAAAACACCATCAAAGGCAGCGTGCCACCTCGACTAGTTTATCCTGATTCAGTATATGCAAGAAGTATTTGCTAATGCTCTTTTTCCGAAATTGTCGCGAAGTCAATGGATAATCCGCGTGGCCTTGCTGATTTTATCAAAAAAAACAAACATTCAAAGGTAATGGCAAACAAAAACAAAATATCAGGACCTTACGCGGTCTTGTAACGCTTCTATTGACACTGTTGTCGAGCATGTGCTTTCAAAGTGCCACTGCGCGAAAATCGCTTCGTGCACTTGCTGCATTCGTACGGCAAATCCTCAACATGGCAACGAAAATGTGTCTTCAGATAGACTTCCCTCGAAAAAACCTTCCCGCACAATCTGCACTCAAACGGTTTCTCGCGAGAGTGCGTGTGACGATGCAGTTTCAACGCTTTATTACTTTTGAAGCGTTTGTCGCATTGTGAGCAGGCAAAGGGTCTATGCAGCGAGTGCACAATCATGTGTCGCCTCAAATTGACCTGTTTTGCAAAGCATTTGTCGCATTCGGGACATTTCATATTTTTTCTTAGCTCTTCACCAGCATGCGTGCGCAAATGTTTTGTCAAATAGCCGCTGCACCAAAAACGCTTCAGACAAAATTCACAGCAGTGCGGTTTATCACTGCTGTGGTAACGCATGTGTAGCGTTAGGGAGGATCTGTGATTGAAGCTCTTTTTGCAAACGGTACACTTGTGCGGTCTTTCACCAGTGTGCGTTCTGATGTGATACTGGCAGTGGTGATCGTATTTGAAAGTTCGCGGACAATACAAGCACTTGTACGGTTTTTCACCAGTGTGAGTGCGGATGTGAACCCTCAGATTTGAACGGTGCCGGTAGCTTTTGAAACACGTGGAACACTTGAACGGTTTCTCCTCACTGTGTGTACGCATGTGCGTGGTCAGATCGCCTTTACCACAAAATGCTTTGGGACACTGCTGGCATTTGTAAGGCTTTTCTCCAGTGTGCGTTCGTACGTGGAGTTGCCTGCTGCCGTTCCTAGCGAACTTTCGACCACAAAATTCGCAGCTGTAAGGCTTTTCTCCGGTATGTGTTCGCATGTGTTGTTCCAAATAAGATTTTTCACGAAATGTTTTGACACATTCCGAACACTTGAACATTTTTCCAACGTCATGCTTGCGAAGGTGTTTCCTGAGTGCCACTTTGTTTCGAAACGCTTTGCAACAAAACTCACATTTGTTCGGATCATTCGAGTGAGTTGCTTCGGTCAGTTCCTCGTTCTGCACCGTGTCACTTTTGCTAGATTCGGGGCACAAGGAAGTTTTTGCAACTGAACTCGAAATGGGGGCAACTTGTGAATTTTCTTCTTGGAGCTTGCTTTCCCATTCGTCGCAAGTACTTACGTTGTCCGAATTGACCGATTCCTCAAACGGATTGCTGTAGGGCTTTTCCAGTACCTTGTTTGCACAATCCAGTGTCTCCACAATTTCTGAAACTCGAGGTTTTGTGTTTTCGTTTTCACCAGAGCTAGATGTAACGTCGGAATCGTCCCCATCCAAAGTTGAGCTACAACACTCCGCATTTTCCTCAACCGATGGAACGAAAAACGTCGAAGAGCCTTTCTCACTCGGATTTTCATGTATTGCTTTCACTGCATTGCATATGCGTTTTCTTGTTTCATGTGGTGGTGATTTCTTTCTGCAATGCCAAGTTTCATCAACAAATTTTAAACAGCTGTGAATAGGAAAGTTAACAAACAATGAAACGTACACATATCTGGCAGAAATACATCGTCAAATGTACGTGTGACTATGGTTTCACCCATCATCTAACACCAACGTCCATGACGCACACAACCAGGCGCGGATTTACCATTAGGCTGAAAAGGCTTAAACACAAATTTTGAGAGTAATGACAATTTCCAGCATTTCTGAAAGCATTGTATTTGCAGTTTTGTTTCACTTCAACAAACGTTTGTTTACTATGCCACTAAGAAGAGATATCTGTAAAAGAATGAATGCGAAAGATTGAAGTGAATCACGATGAGCATTCTCTTTTTCTGGGGTTGAGAATTGGTTATAGTCACGTATAGTGTGTGGTACAAAACGCCTGAATCCCTTTTCCAGATTACACGGGGTCAGTTCGGTACTCAATAAATATGCAATGGGAGTGTGGTCCAATAATTTCACCGCTGCCTTTTTCGTTAGTTTCATTGTGACTGTTTTTGTTCCTGACAGTGCCGTAGTAGCCCAAATCTGCCCCCACGAATTGCTACCAGAGGCCCCCAATGGTGATTTCTAAAAAAATGTTTCGACAGTGCGGCACATCCCGAGGCCAAATGGCCTTCAAAACAAAATATCCTAATTTTTTATTGTTTTATTTCACTATTTTTTAGTTTCATTTGCGGACACAATTTCGACAAAACCGTCGCCATAAATCTTTGGTTTCATCTAGAATCTGTTTGGTTAGAAAAGGTGATGCGGCCTATAACCAAAATTTAATTTTTCAAATAGTCTATTAACCCCAGTAATGCTGTTGTTTCAACAGCGTTCGTAACTGCACTGAATGGCCGAAACATGACTTATTGAAAGCTTCGACATGAAGGTAATCTGGTAAAGCAGCAGGGCCAGGAAAATCAAAAAATGAAAATAACAGAAATGTCAACTTTAAAATTATTGAAGTGAAGTTGATAAAGTACAGAGGGCATACCTTCCTGGACCTGACAACAGCACGTTGTTGATAGATTTGTAAGCAACCTAGTTAGGCAAGATCCATTCAACCGCCCACCCGTCCTACACAAAGATCCTTCAACATATTAACCCATTGTACATTTCGGAAATAAGATGGAAGTTTTTGTGCATTAGAAAAGTTGATTAGATGAATAATATATGAAATTGGAATTAATAACAAAAGTATTGACCCCATCCAGCAAACCTGAAAAACTGCGTGAACGTGCGTTCCATTCACTTTGATCATGTTCATTCACCTCTACTTGGTGGACCTTCGTCACTTTCAGAACCACACAGTTGTATATTTCTTGGCTCTTTGTTGGCGCCCCCTTTGGCCTAGCGCCCTAGGCGCCGGAGCTGATCAGGCAATGTTATTCCAAACAACAGCGTCAGGTTCTGCTCCGTCGGTAATTTACAGGACAGAAAAAGATAAGGGTTAACAAAAACGTCAGTGTTTTATAGTGCTTCATATTTAAATTTGGGGAGTTGAGGTTTTCTTGGGGGAGTTAAGGTCTGAAATTTGGGTCCCCTATCACAGCGTGGGCCCCCATTTGGGAGGTATGAAGGGCGGCTGACACGGCTCTGGTTCCTGATATTTAATATGGCTATGAATTGAAACAGCTTGTTCAATGAATGTAGCAAGTACGTGTAGTGATGATTTGCATGTCATCAGTCGTCGAAAACCTTCAAGGGGGCGGCCCCGAAAATGAAAATTCGCCCCTGCACACAACTAACACATCACCACAAACGAGGTGCTGCATAATATCCAGCAACAGTTGACATGAAAAGTGCGTTTGTTAAACAGTTATGTTCACTAACGGTAGCCGCATGCAGAGCTGGTTAAACTTAAAATGCCGATCGAGCAAAAGCCAGAGATTTTCCAAGTGGTTTAGTTTGAAGATCAGGATTTTATGCATTTTCGAATCCGCAGTTTTTCAACAAGGAGATTAGTGAGGGCAGTACCTCTATGAGGTATCTTCATTGTACATTGTAGATACCTCACGCTTTTCACCGATCACTAACATGCAGGTTTTGTCAGGCCAAATCGGATATGTATTCACGTCACCCGGTCCTTAGCCCACGTTTAGGATTTACATTTCTATTTTCTGCATTGCTGCGTGTGGAGCTAACGGGACTCGCCTCCCCAACTGTTTTTGGTCATGCTGGTCACGTGGCGATACCATCGCAACTGCGATCACCCCATTCGAAAACTTGGTTTGAATTTGCGATAATTTCGCAGTTTTCTGCGGAGTGCGTAGTTTTGAGCAAAAGCAGCTGGCGATGCTTCGAGACCAGTGGACTCTTAACCTTTTCTCTACCACGCCTCCCTTAAGTAATTTTCTTTCTTTTAAGCCCCCCAACTTCAAACAAGTAAACTGGACGGAACACTTTCCCGTTCAAAAACTTTCCATGTTGTAGAGTGCGAAAGGGCTCCCGCCCCCCTGGTTAGGCATGTCGCCCAGTTTCGGACCATTGCTGTAGACCTAGAAATGGCAGTTCGATCTGGTTTAGACAACTCCGCACTTCTAAAGCTGACACAACGGTAAGCGCGGAGGAAGAGATTTGAAAGATGAAGGGCGTCAGTTCAGTGGCGTAGCCAGCCCAAAAATTTGGGGGGGCCAAAAAATTACGGGGGGAAAAATGTTTAATTTTAGGTGAATAACACTATTTTGCTTAGCAAAACGCCTGTCAAAGCACAAAATGGCTATATTTTCTAAACGTTGGGGGGGTCATGGCCCCTTTGGCCCCCCTCGTTACGCCTATTCGTCAGTTGTCGTTTGCAAACAAGCATCGATGCACTACATCAACAAATTTTGACGCTGGAATGCATAAAGAAAAATGCAGTGATTGGCTTTCACCCAAACTATAGCTCCATTAGGTGCGTTCTGCAAACACCAAAGTATTTCAGCAGACAAATGATAGTTTAAACTGTCTCTAGACAGCTTAGCCTTCAAATAGATCGGATTCCCAAACTGTTACTTTTCGCTTTCTTCACTGTCACAATCCAAGACGTCGCTTTTGTTGTAAACCTGAAAACACATCCCAGCAATAATAAACAGCACGGAAGTGAAAACAATGAGAATCTCAAATTAGAAACACTTGTTCGTAATGCTGGTGTAAATCTTCCAACAGTAATTCGTATAATCAATCGTTTACGGATTTAAAATGGCCGAAAATCTTCAAACAGGGCAAAAAATTGGAAAATTAGAAAAAAAGACAACCGATCTTTTTCAAACACATACTTGGCAAAAAATCAATAAATTGCAGTGAAAAATCACCAAATCACCAGGTCAATCTAAAAGTCACGAGATCATGTGAAATATCACTAGGCCTGGCACCAGTGGTTGCCAGATACAAGAGACTTGTATGAATATTGGTACATGTTTGATCACTGATGCTATTGTTTCAATCATAGAAAAGAGACTTCGTCTGCCAACTGAAACACTGTTGAAAGAAATGCAACTTGAACATTATTACGAATGGTTGAGTCAGGCTCACCACCAGATGTGAGTGGGCTTCGCCACTTATGCCAGGACTATACCTAAACGAGACCTAATTCCGTTGGGGCCCTTGTGAAATTCGAAATCCCCTTGCAATGTTAGAGCTTAGCCCTGAAAACCCAGCAACGGTTAAGCACTGAACATAAAATGAAAAAACATTTAAATAGTAGCCTACAGTAATCCTAGGTAAATGTAAGTCTGAATCAAAGCGAACAGTGTGTTGTTTATGTCACCAGACATAGTCTCTTGGCTAATAACTTTGGTCCAATGGTGTGAAAACAACACAGTAGGCCTATTTATTGTTGCCGTTTTGAGAATCTATAGGCAAGTAACAAAATCAAAGCGTATACACACACTGCATTTCTAGACATTTTCAGAAGAAGAATGTTAAAATTTCATGATCTGAATTTAAACTTTCATCTTAATTGTTTGAAAGTTTCTGCAAAGATCGAAATTGCTATGCAATATTCTGAAATTTTCAGGCGAGGCAAATGCCACAAATGACCCCTGGTTGCGCCCGTGATGTGCTGTGGTTAAAAATTAGATATTTGATTGCGGTAGCTAACATGGAAATTATTATAGATTTCCGTGAGTTGAGTTGTGGAGTGAATTGTAGGCCTTTATGACATGTATCTCTCTCAATGATGCTGCCATGCATCAATTTAAAGAATGAGTCTTTCTGCAACATAGTGATGTCGTAGGTTAATTTTGAGTCATTGTTATTTTCTATTTTGCAAACACAACTGCATGTCATATGCCTGAGAGTAAATTTTCGAAATGGGGGCGTGTGGTCAAATTGGGCTGCAAAATGGGTCACTGCATGGAAAAGGTTGACAACCACTGCTCTAGAACAACTGCCTAAATGGCGAGCATACATGTCTTCATGCGATGTATTGAACTTGATTTAACAACTGTTTCCGTACGAGAGGTTATTTCAAGTCACTGAATTTATTTCAAACAACAGCAAAAAGAATCTTCGTTGAGCAAAGTGCAGATTTTTTACCACACCCTGTTGTGATAAGCGTTCGCAGTCATCAATCGTACTGTCAAGAAAAGCTAATTATACCTCTGCAATTTCAAAGAAAGCTTACACTTTCATGCACGAAAATCGGACTTTTTAAAGTGATTGGGAAAAGATATATTTTCAGGTTGAAGGTGGCAAAGCAATTTGTCTTCAGTAGCCTACGGTGAAATGCAATGTGAAATCCTCTTTGTTGAAAGTTTATGTAACCAGTTTCAAAAGCCTTTGAGAAGCCTAGTTTCCCAACGGGTCGGCAAAGAAGTTGGACATTTTATGGAAAGCTGCTTCACTTAGTGCTAGTACACAATGAAAGCTTCCCCGAAAAGTAGTAAAAACACAAGAAAGCATTGTAATATTTATGGCTACACATTATCCAATTTTAACTGAAACTTGTGCAAACAGCTTCGTTTTATTCTGTTTTGATTGCCGCACGGATTAAAAATATATATATATTTGAGAACATTCCGCTGTTAACATCAACTGGGAACACTTAACAACAAATAGCAAACAGTATCAAACCTTTTCTGGCTGTTCACATTTGAATTGACCTGCTTTTGCGACAAGAATGCGCTGAAAGCCATCATAGCACATCCAAACGCACGGTAAATCCAAATTAACCAGGCCTTTTTCAAAACAAAACGTCATCTGGTTTAAGGAATAATAGAAACCAGCAATATGTTAAACGATATTGACTGCGAAGATCTAAAAATTAATACTTCTTCTTGTTATGGTTCAAAGATAAATAGGGACTAATGTGCAATAAAAAAGGCATTTCATTCAGCTGCACTGTTTCCTATCATAAAAGTTGTATTTTCTCTTCTTGATTGTGTTCATCATTTTTGCTGGAAACACCTTGATTGTAACTCGCACGGGTTATATTCAAGGTTTTACCTAAGCCCTCAAAACAGTTTCTACTCCTTATGGAAGGTAATACCAGCTAAAAAAGTTTCTCAAATTTGGAAAATAAATTCCATGGTCCATTGATTGCTAACGATTACAGTGCTAACTGAAAGTATTTCGCTACAGCTTACGTGTTTTCAATCATGCAGCGAGCGAATGTCCCAAAGATTGACTATTGCCAAACATATCTTGTTTTAGTTCTGAAGTTAAAATTAATGAGAAATTCCTGGAACCAGATGCATCTATCCAAATAGTTAAGGAGTCCATTATTGCAAAAAAAAACTTTTTAAAAAATGGTGCTGTTGTTATCAAAATTTGGGATACGAGATTCGAAATAAATTTTTGCCTGATCGCTGAAAATGTGGGCATAATCGCTGGGTAGTGCGTTGTAACCAATAAGGAGGTTCAACGCGTGCAGACACTAGGTCTGCGTCTTCGTGATAGAAATGCGAAAATTACGTCGAGAAAGTGGAAGGGCCTTTAGATTCTGGTCGTAAGTACAGGAATGAATAGGAGATGACTTTTGTAGGGGTGCAAAAAGCTGCCGATGGATCGGTTTGCAAACTGTGGAGCTATTGCACATGAGCGCAGGAGCAGGAATTTCTTTGGGGGTGTGAAGGATATTGTCTCGAATTTCCCCACAAATTTCATGCGGCAAATTTACCTCGTGCAAAAATTCTTGTAGCTGGTGATTACTCATCAACTTTCTGTTTTTAGTCAGATTCGTGTTTTTTTTTACTTTCGAATCATATTCATTTTTGCGTCAGACATACAAAAGTCGAGACTCCTGTGCCCGAGTGTCCAATTTTTGGGATTTTGCTTAAATGTTCCACAAATCAAAACTTTTTGGAGCGCCTTTGCACCCCTAGCTTCTACACCACTACTGTAATTGTACTCAAAGTGTGTAATCTTATAAACCATGAAATGTCAGAGAAGCATAATGAGCGCGAGTACAAGGCGAAACAAGACTTAATAAAAACTTCGAAAAAAATCCTGAGATAATATTTTGTAATTAAGATCTTTCTTCGTGACAAAGGAATAGCAATACTGCAAACAAAGTTTAGCTTTTTCTGGCTTTTAAGCAATCGGTTTGGCTTTTTTCTGGACTCTTTTTACCACTGTTTGGCTTTTTATTGAAATTTGTATCTGGCAACCCTGCGTACCACTACGAGAATCTCTTACCTCACTACTAGCGATCTATTTCCCTGATGAAGCCTCTGTATCCAATAGTGTGTATTACTGCATTTACAAATCTGTATAGAAGTTAAAAGCGGTGATAGTCTTTTATCAGCAATGCTTCTGGTTGGCAAGTTAAAATGTCAGGTTCAGCTATGTACAACCTAAATGGGGTACTGAGCCAAAAATTATGTCGCTATCTTATCCAAGGCCAAACGTTGAATGACTTACTTTGATCTTAGCAAACTAAATTTAGTTTTAAGCTAATGGATACTTTTACTACAGTGAAAACATAAACTGGGCTGCATGCGGGCCGGACGGACCTGACTCAGGGCCGTTTATTTGGGAAAGACGACCAGTGCTTCTCTACCAGGCTGAACTCGCCACTGTTAGCGTTTGGACTAACTTTATTTCAGCGTACTGTCTGCAGTCAAATGTGAACGCAAGTCCCTGCACACTGCAGGGCAATTTACTTGGCATAAGACTGAACGCAGCGAATATTGCGGTCAACAGGACGCAGTTACGTCACTCACGAAAAGTCCATTTCCTCTCTCTCGGCTAGTAAAGGCGCTAAGTTTCCTGCAGGCAAGCGTTCGAGGAATTAACCGATTAGGCTCTGTATTCCTGACTTTGCGATGATTCAGACATGCACATGCCTGTATTCAAGTGACCAATCGTCTCTGCAAATAAGACGCAGTCAAATCTACTAAGATTCTTATTATAAGAAATCGATTTCACGTAACATAATACGTTTACTGCAGACTTTCGAGAAATCTGCCAACTGGGCTCTGCATGCATCTTTTTGCGATGATTGAAACGTGCAAATACCTGCATTCAAGTAACTTCACTCGACAGTCAAACAAGCACGGAATCTAAATATTTGCGATGCATTCCTTGCTTATTTCACCTGTGGAGTTACATTACTTGAATTCACGTAACACTCCGCATTTTCAGTCCAGAATTTTATTCCAGTCCAATCCTCTCTCTTGGAGGCCCTCTGTGATTTTTGTATTTCTCTGATGCTTTGTTACCAACTTCCATATAATGTTCAATGTCTATGGAAAGACATCATTTCTCAGCAAAGAATGAGACACTAAGATCTTACAAAGTATATATTTCGCCTATGAAGTAGGCATCATCAGCTCTTATTCAAATACAGAATCTGATGTTCAATGTATTACATGTTGTAGCAACACTTTTCATCTTCAACCGAAACGTCGTCAGTTTAGTTAGGATTTATGCCAACCATAGGGCTGGCTGTGTAGTGATCCATGGGGTCTTTCGCCGATCTCTTGGGACTTAATTATACTGAAGTGTTAAACGCCAACTGGCAGAATTCTTAAGTCCTCAATTGTTTTTCTCATTTTTATTTTAATTAAAATCCAATAAAGTCTTCTGCGCTTTGGTGTTTTGCTCTTCTTATTGCAGTTCCCTTTTAATCCGTGCTTTAATTCACAAACATAAGCAAGCAAACCTACCTACCTGCCATTGTAATCGATTTTCTCTCAGCTGATTTACGGAGACCTGTTGCATAACCCGACTGAAGATCATGATAATTCAAGCAAAATTTTAAAACATATTCAAGAGTGTTCGCTTTCCAACGCTGTTGAATGTCGTCACAAATTTCCAACGTTCAAATACCTTCGGCTTGCTGCTTATTTCCCGGACATTTCTTCCTGACGTTTCGATGACCTGGTTCGCCCGCGGCCACAAGAGACGTGAGAGTGCTGCTGCGTTTTTTGAAGAGAGAGTACGATCAAAGTTTTCCAGCGTTTAGTGTCTGCATTTGAATCTCTAACTAAGAAAGCTCTGAGTAGATATGAAACCTAGAAAAGTCAATAAGTGGAGATCAAACGTTTGTCTTATTTCCAAACGGATCTCTCGTCAGCTCCGCTGCGCTTCCACTTTTTATTTGAGGTCACTGACGGTAAGAGCAGCTGGCAGGGTTGGTTATTAATAGCCGCGCAGCATCACTGCCAGTGTTTCAAAAGTATTCGGCACTGTTTGGCATTTTTTTGCATTGATTTGGTCTTTGTTTTCACCTAACAATTTCCTTGATTTTCGGAAGACAATAGACATATGCTGCATCGGATCTGAGAAAATATTTCTAAATCGAGAATTGTCTTTTTCTGCATTGCTTGTCAACATTCTTGAGGCTAAAAATTAACTCATCAAAGCATTACTGTTTGCGGATTTGAAAATTTCAAATTGCTCCAGTTTTTACGTTTTTCTTATTGTTTTTCAGGTCCTAAAACGAAGTACATAGACTAGACACCGGTTAATACATCCACGTTGGGCCCAGCCTATTTTGGATGTAATAGGCGGTGATTTTATTAACCAATTTTCCTAAAGCTGCAACTAAACAACCACAAACGGGAAAAAGCGATGCAATTGACATTTTGTATTGTATTTATTCAGCAGTAAAAGATGCTCAATTCGCCAAGTGGTTTGCTCACACGGAAACGTTTCTCTTGAGATCGCCATCTACTTCTGCTTTCGGAGCATTAAGCATCAGAGCAGTACAAAAATAGTTTTTCTGCATGGGGAATCAGCAGTGGGTGGATTAAACGCGCGGTGGCTGGATGTAAGGAGTTTTTGTAAGAGAAATGATTAAGAAGATTTCGTTCTAAGCGATTTGGTAATAAGCGGTTGGACGCAGTAACCGGGGATATATTAACTGGCGTGTACTGTATTCGCAAAGAAAAATATTGTGATGGACATTGTCCACCGGACGGCGTGGATGGTACTGATGAAATGAACTGTCCGGAGACAACACGTTTCTATTGCAAAAGCGGCGAACCTTTGTTCATTCGGAGGCAAAAGGTTTTGGATGGTATTGTTGGGACCCTTTTTATGTAAATATTTTTTCCCAACATGCATCAAACGTTCTAGAAGAAAAATCCAAGCCAGAGAGCCAAGACCTCCGAATGACCAAAAGAAAAAAGAACTGAAAGCCTTTCGAGTTTAAAAGAAAATACTTTGACATACGCAGACGGTGGACGAATTATTCCAATTTCACCTCTGGCCAAAAGGAAGCGATTGAACACGGAAGACAATAGACATTAAATAAGATCATTTGTACTCTATAAAATAAGATCATTTGTACTATCATTTGATTAAAATAAGATCATTTGTACTCACACAAATATTGCACTGTAATATAACTTGCTTGTTCATATCCGTTCTGGTTGAACGCTTCATTGACTGCATGACGTTTGTGCATTGTGGAAGCAAGTTTTAGTATAATGCTTTTACGAGACTTATTAGCCGGTGAGACAGAAAACTGAACTTCTGTTGTCTGAGGCTCATGAAATAAAGCTGTATGCGTGCTTGGATGTTATAAGTTTTAGATATGTGTCGCTTATCGAAGACGCTTATTGAAGTTTGTGGGCTCAAATCTCACGGCAGCCGAAGCATTTTTCTTGTGCTCATTGTTACCTGTGTTAAGTTACTAAAGAGCCACGTATGAAGCAATTTTGTCAGTGAAAGAATGAAATCGTAAAATGAAAATCAAGCAAACGTACGGTAATGATGAAAAAATTTGCGTAGTGCATATATCAGTGACCAGAAAACAAAGTCAGTTTATTTTAAATTGAGGCCCTTTCCCCCCTTAGTTCCGCCACTGCCGAATACTGTTTATACATTTTTTTATTTTTAGGGTCTGAGGGGGGGGCATGGCAGAGTGCTCCCCCCTACTTACCTCCATACGCTAGTGGCTGCAACATGCTTCCTCATGAAATGTATATAGCTACCTGAAAACTTAAACCCGAAAAACAAGCTTACAAAAAAACGCTAGAAAACACGGAAATGTAACGAAAATAATTCTGAAGTACACGTAAGAGCTGTAATTTCCAAGAAAAGCTCGCATCGCCATTTGTTCGTGGGAAGAATTAAGAAAGGCCTTAATTTATGTGGAAGATCTGAGGCAATCGTAGAACCAAAGTCGGCACCACAAAAATATATTTTTGAGGGAGCACGACACATATGAGGGGCATGCTTTCACGCTTTTAAGACAAGAGACCAAACGGGTCACACCTGCATGGGGCCCCAAAATCTAGAATGGCCTAGGACCCCGCGATCCTTAATTCCGTCCCTGGGGGGTATTTCCCCCAAATTTCGTTGTGTCCAGGTAGAATATTTAAAACATATAATAAAAACATAAACCTTTCCTCCCTAAAATGGATTTTGCCTCTCCAAACCTTAAAATCTGGCTACGTGCCTGTGTCGCTGTGTGAACTGCACTGACGTAGCACTGAGTGTGTTCTATCTCTCCTGTTTTAACGCGTTGCCGGATACTTTTGCAGTTTTGAACTGCTCTGTCATAGCGTTGAGTGCTGTGTTTTGCTCCGTTCTCACACTTCAAGTGCTGGTATGTTCATTACCGAGACACACATTAAAACAACGACTAAGGAGTATGCGTGTAGAATAATATGCATGTTGTGTCAACAAACTTAGCCAAAAAGTTGTTTTGCAAACGTCAATATGACGTCATGCTTTGACGTCACACACAGCTTATATGCAGTAACAATGGCAATCGTACGCCACTGCTCAAAGCTAAAATTTGGTAGGGGGGCGTGCAATTTAGCATTCGCCCCAGGCGTCATAAGACCTCTGCACGCCACTGAGAGAACCTTACTTAATAGTTAGTCCAAGTAACATTAGCAGCTAGTATCATTACCTTACCAGTTAAACAAAAAATGTTAACTCATCAAAGAAGAGATTTGTTAGTCTATTTTATGGTGATGAAAGCGTCTTTCCAAATCTTCGATTTGCTTTACAAATAATGGTGACGATGGAAGTATCTGTGGCATGTTGTGAGCGATCTTTGAGCAAACTGAACTGATGACTTCATACACACGAGCCTCAACGAACCATAACAGATTGTGTGATCTACTGTAGCTTTGATGGTGAAACAGAGAAAATAGGCTTTTGCAAAACCATGGACGAATTTGTTTCAACAAATGCATGGAAAGTGTTGGTATAATTACCATGCTGCGTTATTTAAACAAGAAAATGCTGGCTATATTGATGTTTCGATAGAACTGTGTCTTTCGAACACAAGTAATAAATGACTTGCATTAAATACGTTATTGCAGGCTACCATACAAAGTGAATGTGTTTCGTTCATTTCAAAAGAAATTGTTGCTTCATGCTTGTAGCTGCAGTATATATATATTTTTTTTTGTTAGATTTACAATTTGCTCAGCCATTAGCGTACTAGGGGAGGTGTGGGACTCATGGAACGGATTTTTTCAAATGGGCGTAGAACCTAAATCAGGCCTGCCCAACCTTTTTGGTGTTGCGGGCCACTTTCACATGAGAAAATTTATTGCGGGCCACAAACATTTTTGTGACGTAACAAATCTCTTGATTTTGAAAAGTTGTATGCGATAACACGAGGTCATAATGAGTCCTATAGTTGCACGCATTGTTGCCAGCTTGTATGGGTGTAAAAAAATCTAAAAAATAGACATATATTCGAAGCGTTTGTTATACAAGTTTTTGGGTGGTAGGCCCATAACAGAAACAACTGGTATAATGTTTGTGTGCTTTATTGGCAAATATACTTGAGCCTATGAAAAAGTACTAAAAATTAAAAATTATGCTTACGAACTTATTACATCGTGGGCCACTTGAAACAACCCCGCGGGCTGCATGCGGCCCGCGGGTTGGGCAGCCTTGACCTAGATCATCCTGAATTATTTGAGTGCTTTTCCAATGCTATTTCGCTACGTTTGAACAAAAGTCGATTCACATCATTAAAACACTTTATAATTTTAGTTGCAAGTAATAATTTTATGTGTAAACTAAGAAGATAAACTCGCACTTTGTATTAAAACTTGTGAAAAAAACATTGCAGAAACGAAATAAAGTTTAGGCCTACATATTTTTAGGGCGATTGCATAAAGGTTCAGGTTGTTGAAAAAAGTTTCAAATTATGGGGATTAAACGTTCGTGTTCAGCTTGTTGATTCTCCTTTTTGAGGGTGAGACCCCCACGTCGCTTTCGAAATTCTCTGAACTCATCCTGTAGGCTGCTGTTTGTTTCCACTTCCATGATTTTTGAATGTTGTTAACTTTAACACATTTTAGTGCAAACAGACTCACTTTCTTTTTGGGCAATGAGTACATCAATTTTGATAAGAAATCATATGGTCCTTTAGTTAGAGCACATATCTCTTCTCTGGTAACACAGACACTTGCAAAAAATAGACTTCATGTTAACCTTACCTCAAAGCTGAAACGTTGAAAAGTGAAAATTATTTAAGTGAAAATTAGTTACCTAAATTGCGACCACAGTCTTCCTCGAAATAGTCTCCCCATTACTCTGCGTAAAAGTATTAGGTTTTAGATCGGCTGTGAAGATGTAGAGTGGCCAGTGGAATATCTATTTTTTGTCACTTGTCTCAAGCTCAGTGTCTTTCATTTTTTTACATCATAAAACACTTTATTTAGGTTGTTCCCAGTAAATAAACCTCTGTTGGTCTTTGTTTTGTGCAAAAAACTTTTGCAAAATCAAGGAATTACAAATTGAGGGACCAATGGAACACTCGCTTTCTATGGGTTCCATTTAGATCCAATTTTAAAAAGTGCACGATTTTACACTGCATCCCAAACCTATCATACCAGTTTTCTCAGACATTTTTTTAACTCCCAACCTATCCTGGGAAACGTTTGGAACTTTATACATTGAAATTATGACAGACAAAGAAATTGCTAAACGATTGCAAAAAATTTTACTTTGATGCCTCAAAAACAAAAAAATGCGTAATTTTTTTTCAGATCGGCACAGATTCTTCAACAGACAACATTGTTGTCCATAAATACTTCATTCACAACCACACAGCAAGAGAATATGGTAACCAGCTTGGGAGTAGGCATAATTTAAATGTTTTTTTTCGGTCCACGTGTTCCATGGGTCCCTCACTTCCCCTATGCACAAATTATGATGGTGATGTCAACACTATTTGATTGTTTTCATATTTTTATTCTTAAAAATAAACATTAAGTGCAGGATTATGGTGCGTATGGATAAGTTATATTTTATTTGCTGAAACGTTTGAAGCAAAAATAAACACATATTTTCTGTATTAAGTCATTTGCTATCTTCATGGTTTATCTTTCGCAAAAATTGTGCTAATATCTATCATTTCACTTACAGTAGAATTTGCCTAATTCGTCACCTCAAGGGGATTAGAAAAAAGTGACCATTAAGGAGAAGTGACGAATTATGCAAACAGGTTAAAACACTACCATAGAAGCGTGTATACTTTATTGTACTAACTCGTACACGTAGTGCTTTTATTTGCAGTAAAATACAAGTCCATGACGTTATGGTTCAATATAGCAATCCTCTATCTAGACTCCTCCATTTAATCACCTTTTAAATCTTTTAACAAACTTCAATGGAAAGTCGGGTCTCGCTTCGCACCTCGTGTATAATTTGGATGAACAAATTGCGAGGTACAACAATTCTCAGATAAAGATCCTCAATTTTTTGAATTCCCACGCGTACTAGCTGCTAAGGCATCAAAAGCGAAAGTGCAAATGACGTATTAGCCGAACAAAACGCTTCTAAGGGATAGAAAGAGGTGACGAATTAGGCGATCGCGAATTAGATGAACAGATATGTACACAACAGATTGGAATTCTGCCGGGACCGACAAAAAAGTAACGATTTGACGAATTAGACAAATTCTACTGTATTCGAGAGGACGCACATTTAGACTTTGCCATGGCGCTATTTGCAAAGATACAACACCAGGTTCGTAGCCAGGAATTTTGATATTCGTCAGAACTAGCTAATTTCCTCTCGAACGTTAGCAAACGTGCTCAATTCTCGTGTTAGTGCTGTACTGTATATCTGCGCGCTACCACGATCGTAACACGGTTGACTGAACACGATGACGTCATAAAATCACTGCTCAGAGGTGCCCCGCGCCTAGGTCTTGCATTGGGCCCCGCACGGCCGCACCTGCTAGGGCCAGCCCTGCTCACGATCAACAACGAACGTTAGGAATATGATAACAGCGGCCGCAACTGCGCGGAACATTGGACTAATCGTAGAGACGATCATTGCGTCACACACGGGCGTAACATACCGCGTTGAACATAACGCTGAAAGCGCGTCGCCGCTCCAAGGTTTCAGTCTATTGATTAGTGTAGAGTTTGCGTGTGACGAGTAGAGCATTATCCCTGAGCGTATTGTATTCGGTAAGATGTTTGGAGGGCATCATCTTCCAAATGGAGTAAATGCTTAAGGACCATTCACAAAAATCTCTGCGTCAGTCCAAAATCCCAGATTTTTTCGCAGCGAAGTAATCTAAAATTATGAACTTAAGGTTGTTCATAATTGCCTGGATATGGTGATTACTAAGCTGATGTACTATTGTGAATACATCAATAAATTCGTTTTGCTTCTGCGAAAATCTGCCGTATCGTCGTAAATGTGCTCAATTTAAACGATTCTCCCCTATATTTCAGTACCGAAATGACGTCAGGCTATAGAAACAACCACCTTCGGTTAATCCGGATCTTCGCCTAAACCAGATAAAATCGTGGGTCGAATGGAATCCGGATCAATCGAGGTTTGCCGTATTTTAAGCTTTGTTACCGACATAAATAAACCTTTCAAAGCCACTTCCCTTCGCCTTCTCACTTAAAAATGAATTCCATTTCAAAGCTGTGTTGCAATCACTCACAATTGCTTGTTTCACTGCTGTTCCTATCTCTGGTTTTGATGGTTCTGACTCCTATTAACAACCAGTCGATACAAAAGAAAGATAAAAACGGATTTTGCACTTAGAAAAAATTAAGTAGCGAGTTGCGACTGGAGCTGTATATCACAGCGTGATGACCACGCCGTAATAATGTCTTTCGACAGTTGAATCAGATAAGTCGTTTCGGTAAACTGTTGTTCGTTAAACTGCAGTTCGATAAACTGTCGATTCGATAAACTGTCGATTCGATGAACTGTCGTTTCGATAAACTGTCGATTCGATGAACTGTCGTTTCGATAAACTGTCGATTCGATGAACTGTCGTTTCGATAAACTGTCGGTTCGATGAACTGTCGTTTCGATAAACTGTCGATTTGATAAACCGTCGTTTCGATAAACTGTCGATTTGATAAACCGTCGTTTCGATAAACTGTCGATTTGATAAACCGTCGTTTCGATAAACTGTAGTTTGATACATCGTCGGTTCGATAAATTGTTGTTCAATAAACTGTATTTTGCTGAATTGTCGTAATACTGGGGAACCACCTCTGCAGCTTTCCACTAGCCAGGAAAAATATTATATTGTTTCGTAACAGTTGTCCGGACGTTGACTCCCTTTGGCGTAAGAGGTTATGACAAAGTTTGAGACGGCTAAGCCAATGACCTGCACCAGTTGGTTTCATTGCGCGCGTATCGAAACCCAGAGTCGAATCACTTAGGGTTGCCAGATCACTTAAGTTTTTCAATGACATTTTGTTTTTCAAAGAGATACGGTGGAATGAGCGTCTGCAGGGGGCGAAACAGGCACTTGCTCCCCTGGAACGTGGGACTAAAAACCAAAAAATTTTAGAAAATCTGAAGTCAGCATCTTTGCTGAGACATTCTAAAGGATGGACATGTATAAGCAGGACTGTCCATGACAACAACAAGCGAAGGAAATCATTACAAGTGAGAGTTCGATTACGTTGACAAAGCATTATAAGCAGCGGATACTCCAGTTGCAAAGTCAATGGAAACTTGGTACTGACGAAGTAACTGTCAAGTACGAAGTGCAGTTTCAACATGAACGAAGACGTAGCAATAAGGAAGAGTTAACGCATGAAGAAGTAACCCAGTACAAACCATCTACAATGACAACATGAAAAGCAACAAAATGTCAAGAAGATTATGCGACGGTGGCAAGCAATCCCGCTAATGAACGCAGCTGTCGATATTGTGTGCATCAAAAGTTAATAATGATATTCATGCACAATGTTAAACTAAAATGTGGCAAAACAAAGCTGTGTTGAACTGTATTTAATTGTGAATGTGTATATTGTGTTGTATTGTCAATGTATCGCCAATGTATGATGGTGCATGTGTGTGAAAGACAAGCATTCAAAACCAAGAACATAAAATAATTAGATAGCTAGCTACATTACAGGTACCGGAGTAGAAAAATGTCATGCACTAATGCCCAAAGACATTACTGCTAAATACCTAAACAAAGCGAATTACGTGAGGCAGACTGACTGCAAAACAAAGTGCAGCGATGCACAAATTCATCTCTGATGTTTTTCGAATTACGAAATCCTAAAACGAAATGGTTGATTGACAGAGAAAGCAAATAACACTACGCAACTCTGTGAAACAATTTGATTGACAAAAAAACAAAGTTTGATCAACAACGCAATTTACCACCATTCGAATTGCGCAACAGTGAGAAATCTAGATTTTTGCATGTCAACATCACAAGACTTTACGTCAAACCTGATCTGACAAACAAATTTGTTTGTCGAGCAATTACAAGGAAGTGGTAAGAAGAATAAAGTCAGAAATAATGTTTGGCAAAGAATTGCTGGTGCCAAAGAAATTAACGAAATTACCTGAGAAACAAGTCAGAAAACTCAGAGTAAACAAGAACAAACATGAATTATAAGGCGCCGTGTGCAACAGGGCATTGACGCAAATAGGAAGTAACTGCAGCACACTGCTAGCCAAACAACATGAAGTACGTAGGCAAGGAGAAAATCAAATGCGATACTTCTTGCAGCACAACTCTTTGGAATCAGTCGAAAAATGAACGGGTACTCAACGGTAGGTTTTTGGGAGCTCGAAATTACAGTTAAATTTCTAAAGGATGAACTCTGCAAAATCATGAGTTTATACTTTGCGCATAGGACATAGGAAAAGTAACCAGGTTAAATGTTTGATTTTCTGTCGAAATCGCAAGTACAATAATGTCGTTCAAAATGTATAAGTGTAAATTATCCGTTGGTTAATGAGAATACAATGCTTTGCGTGTTAAATCCACCACATGACTCCAGAGGTTGCGTTAAAGCAATTTCTGTCAGTTACTGTGCTAGTGCTTTGTACGGACGCAGAGAGGATCAGAATATTATGGCAAATTAGTTGCGGGGGTGGTCTCGACTAGGTCAAAAGAACTCACTCCTTGCAGGTAAGTAGAAACGGAGTAATTAAATAAATTACATCAAAACTAGTCTACGTTTCAGTCTATTCTAATTCGGGCATTAGAAGAGGGTTTTGCACTATAATACGAGTTTTGAGAGCCCTTGATTGTTTTTCTAGCGTTTCAGGTTCCAACGTTATGCCATAAAAATTCCAGTATTTCCGGAATTCCGACAGGAACTTGCGGGGATTTTCCTAATTAATTTCCGGAAGTTAAGCCATAATTTTGGAACAAGAAACGTTACAAATTTTTATCAAACCCGCTAATGACTCGTATTATAGCTTATAATCCAATAAAACCTTTAGCCACGAAATCGACTCGTTTGGTCGGCTTCCAAGGGATATTGACGTCATTCCAATGTAAACAAAATATGCATAAACATCCGGCTATCATGAAAACACCAACAGAAAAT
>Ga0210059_1004981_pt1 | contig 21370 bp, 12 predicted proteins | sample Ectturendosymbi2_FD_188042 | JGI IMG/M metagenome (GOLD analysis project Ga0210059, IMG submission 188042) | Ecteinascidia turbinata endosymbiont from Florida, USA - Sample 2 (SPAdes) (version 2) | ecosystem: Host-associated > Tunicates > Ascidians > Unclassified | place: Key West, Florida...
TTTATTTTTATGTGCTTTGTAATAAGAATATTTTGATGAAACTAGTTGGCTATCAACAGCCTACTTGTCTCTGTGTCATGATGGAATTCGTGGTTGGAACCATTTCGCTTTCATGTGAATTGTGTTCGCTTTCTAAAGCTGCTTTCGTTCATGTGAGGCCGGCACAATTGTGTACGGAAAACGGTATTTCGATTTACATGTGCAGTGCTGTGGAAGTTGCATGGTTAGCATAGAATATTCGACATAGCAGTACACGTGTGTGATTGCATCTACAGTGGCGTTTAGGTGTCTCTAGTGATCAATAACGCTAGTTCATCTTTTTTATGATATTCACAAGCCTATGTTGGGTTTGATAGGATTAATCATAGCAACTTAATCTTCAATACAATGAAAAATCATCATGCAAGGTAGATATTTATGTTGCCCCCCCCCTAATTTTTCCTTGTCCCCGCAGTGCCCCCCAACTTTTTTCATTCTAGAATCGCCACTGAAGCCAGGTGATTAATTTGATTGTTCTGTGTCTAAAATGTTATTTATTTTTTATCTGTGAGTTCAATTGGAAAGATTTTGTTACGAGAAATGAATGTAATCAATTCTTGTTCGTGCCGGGTGCTGTCGACGTTCTAGGGTACGTGCTGCGCGTGGTTTGATTATTATGATCAACTGCCAATCTGTTCAAATGTTCGAATAGCTTGTGGTAGGCAAGAACTACCACGACTGGTGAACCTTCAAGGTTTTGGACTGGTTGCTAGCCTGTTGAACACCCTACCAAAATGGCCACCGTACGCCACTGAGTTTCCCGACCGTCAAAAACAACAATGAAACAGCTTATCATGCATTCGAAAAATACTGAATGCAGGCTAGAGGGTTTCTAAATTATCGTTTAAAATATTGCTGGCCGGAAGTTATCTAGTGTATATGTCAACCAAACGAATTTCACGAAAAATCAAGAAAAAACCTGGGGGGGCCATGGCCCACCTACAATCGCCACTGTTCGTGACTGCCTGTATATGGCGGTTACTAGTCTGATGCACCATTGTAATTACATCAATAATTTCGTTTTGCTTCTGCGAAAGTCTCCTATTGGGTCGTAAATGTGTTCAAGTCAAAGTGATATTCACCGATATCTCAGTACTTAGATGACGTCAGGCTAGAAACAACCATCTTCGGTTAATCCGGATCTTCGCCTGAACCGGATAAAATCGTCGGTCAAATCGAATCCGGATTAACCAAGTTCTACTGCATATTCGATTTGACCAACGATTTTATCCCGTTTAGGCGAAGAATTTCGTTGAAGTAACAAAATTATAAAGCAAACAGAGCGTTGTTTCTAACCTGACGTCATCTAAGTACTGAGATATCGCTAAAATTACTGAAATTGAACACATTTACGACCCAACAGCAGACTTTCGCAGAAGCAAAACGTAATTATTGATGCTTTTACAATGGTACATCAGAGTAGTTACCGCCATATCCAGGAAATTATGAACAATCTCACGTTCATAACTTTAGATTACTTGGCTGCGAAGAAATCTTGGGTTCTGGACTGACGCAGATGTTTCTGCGACTAGTCCATACGTAGTCACTGTATTCAGAGTGTAATACCCTCCAGACATCTTACCGTGTACAATACACTCAGGGATAATGCTCGACACACGCACACTCAACAATGATCAATAGACTGAAACCCAGTGTTGCCACTCTGATATGAAGAAAAACCCCAGAATTTACCTTGAAAAAAGCCTAGAAAATAATAAAAACAGTTACTACAAAATGTTAAAATAAGTCAAAACCAAACTTGAAATGCACGCTATCGGTACTTGCACATAAAAATTAAGGTAATATGCATTATTTGCGTCAAATGTTTACCAAGTTCAAGTCTATTTTTAAACATACAGTAGTGACAATTTACAAGTAGCTAGCAGCAAATCTAATGTATGAAGTAACATAAAAAGTTGGTTAGATCTTTTCTAAAAAGCGTTTAAGGTTTTCTTTTACTTCACTTAAACGCACGTATTGAAACATGTACATGATACATTCAAGATCTTGCAGTTTTTTACACCCTAATAATTGTTGCATTCATAGCAATATTTAACTACTAATTTGACATTAAAAATTTTACGTTCATACTTATCACAGTGACAATGCACCTGTACAACAGTGAACAGATTCTCAACCACAGCATCTTCAAAACCAAAAAAGCATTCCAAAATCATGCACACGAACCAACTCTTGACATACCAGCGATAGGTCAGTGTGCTGACCTATGCCTAGTCAGTGCTTAAACTGTGAAACATTGGATTTCAAACAATTCGGTCAAGCCTGGCCCTACTCAACTGAACTGGCAACTGACTCCGCACATTGCCCCTGTGAAACTACTGTATTCTTGAATGGAAAATACAGTAATACAACAAACATTTCTAAAATTTGACCAGAGTCAAAAAACAGATCTAGTGAAAAAAAAACAGCAGTGGCAACACTGCTGAAACCGTGGTGCGGTCTTGAGCGTTATGTTCAACATGATAAGCCATGCCCATGTGTGACGCAATAATCGTCTCTACGATTAGTCGAATACTGCACGCGGCCGTTGTTATCATAATTCTGTACGCTCGTTGGTGGTTTTGAGGATGCTTGTGTTGCGCCTGAAAGCTGCCGAATCGTTCCTGGAGACAAAATTCCGGAATACGAGATGTGAAATGAGCAGATTTTATCCGGAATTGGCGAAGATCCGGATTAAAAAATCCGGATAAACCAAAGATTTTTATAAAGAATAACGTTAAAAATCATTCGTACCACCAGTGTTATCCGGTTTTGGCGAAGATCCGGATTAACCAAGGTTTACTGTAGAATCAATTTCAATAAAAAATATGTAGATGCTTTAGCAGTCAATAATGAAACAACATTTCGTGTCTTATGTACCAGCCCAGGAGCAAAGCTAAAAATGAAAGACAAACCTGACCGCTCCAGACATGTTTCAAAGAATGTTTTGCAGCAGTGGCATCTTGACTTAGAAACAAAAACAGGTTCAAGCAGAAAAAATAAATTTCTCAGGTAAAACCACAACGTGCATTCCATCCTTTCAATATTTATATTCTGCACGAACCCTTTGTAGCTAGGATACTTCCAACTTCAATAAAACGCCCAAATATTATAATACGAAACGTTTGTCGCACATGTACAATCCATGGATTAGCTGTACTTAACACCTTCGGTGCGGTGTGAATTCCACGCGATTATTCAGCTGGTGCGGGCCGGTTTTTAGCTTGTTTTCATCCAAGAGCTACACACGAAATTGAATAACTCAAGTACTCGCCCGATTGACCTCAAATTTTCAGGTAAGAGGCATTTTCGTGCGAAAAACATTCATCTAAAATTTGGTTGCAAAAGACCAAGCATGTTAAAAGTAATTACGCCCTACTCAACAACTACTGAACCCAAATTAGTGCGTTGCCAGCCACGCGCACAAACAATTATTCTGATGCTCGGGAACAGAGTCCGGTTGCTCGATTCAACAAACACAACTCGTAAAGTTCTTGATGTGCTGGATTCAAATTTTCAGACGAAATTCATAACAATTCGAAAGAAAAACTTTAGTTTTGAAAAGGTCATGGTGCTTCACAGAACAACTGCTCAACCCTGCTGAATAGGATGAAGTTTTGTAGCTTACGAGCGTCTGTAGTTACGAAACGAAAGTACCTAACTCCGAAGCTTTTCGTTAGAATTACTTTAAATTTTCAGAGATGATGAGAATAGGTATGAATATTATATGTGGAAGTTTTCTGTGCACCAACACAACAAAAAAAAAGTTATCCTTGTACACGCAACAACTGTCAAGACCTAAGCGTTTTTAAAAAGTGTTGTAGCCTAAGCCTAGAAAACTGTTGCTTGATACCACACAGCGTAACTAAAAAAGTTCTTGCTGATATTACTTGAGATTTTCAGAGATTATGCGGGTAGGTATGGAGTCAATCCGCACCGGGCATATTCAATTGAATGACGCATACATACGTCGTTCCGCACCCTGTGCATTTGACGCATATATACGTCATTCAGCAACGAAGGTGTTTAACATCAGTTACAAGAATTTTGTTGAAGTAACAAAATTATCAAGCAAAGAGAGCGTCACACTCGCAATACTCGTCAAACAAAACACAGGCGTGCGAGAAAATCCAAAGCACTGAAATAACAAGCGTCAAAAAATCTTTGCAACTTTATCTTTTTCTGTTAGTTCGAAATATACTATTTTAAATCAGCAGATCTATCATTCAATCTAACCTGAATCTAAACAAAAACAATTTTTAAATTTTAGGCAATAATTTACATTAGTTGATTCAAAACAACCAGCCTTGCTACAACATTTTCGTAACTCTAAATGCAAGTCGAGAAAATGAAGAAAGGTACCCAAATAGGACAGGACTCGACGATTAAAAGGGCGCTTATTCAAAATTGCGAAATCATGGTAGGTTTTAACTACTGCTCGTTAAGCAAGTGGTACAAGGGGGTAGCTCAGCGGCACTGTCTGGTTCTCCATCGAAAACGCAGGTGATCAACGCACGGCTACTGAGTTAGTTGGAGTACCGCTCCACAGGTAAGGACGTCCAGCCACCCTGGCAATGAGTGCGATCAGGCCACCCGAATATAGTACAAAGAGCAACGTACGTCAGCAGTTCGGCACATCGTCTTTCAATGCTTGCAGGTGACGGATGCATGAAAGTGGCGAAAATTTGGATGTACTGCTTTAAAAATATTGTAGTCACGCGCAAATGGAAACACGCAACTGTGGCGTATCAGCAAACTTACGTACCAACCTAAAAACGTAACATGACGACATGAAGAGCTAAAACCAGTTTCTAGTTGAGATATATTTCATCATTATTGGTTTGGAAAGCGTTTCACAAACTTATCTCAGTACACTGTATTCAGCTGAAAAACATCATCTATGTTTGAAGTTCTTGAATAACTGAACTAAAAATCAATAGTATCTGCAGCTTTCTCCAGTCCTATCCCAACAAAAATTGCATGTGAAATATTCCCTGGTACCAAACCAACATTCTCAGTTTCAGAAGACACTTCTCTTCGACAAAACAAAGTCCCATGTCACTGCTGTTGTGGAGCTGCATTAGACATCATCATAAATAACATAACAGGGACGATGAACATCCACTGAAATGCAAAAAGTGAAGTGACGTAAGCATTAGCAAGACAACATCAAACGAATAATGCAACATAACGAGAAGGGATTAATAGTGGTAAGCTTTTCCAGGACAATTCCCATCCAACTCACTTCAGGCCTGCAAGCAGCGCATTGACAAGGCTTTAATTAAGTAAAATCAGTCGCAAAACAAAAACGTTTCAAAAGTTTCTTTTACCAAAGACTTCTTTCAAGATAGCTTTCAGATAATTGACTCACTTAAAACCATGGCTGCGGAGCCTTCGTAAAAATGACACCGCTCCGGCTCCGGAGTTCTTGGTTTTCATGAGTGTGACTCTGGCTCCGAAGCAGGGCCCCGACAAGGAGGGGCAATGCCCCGGGGCGGCACTTTTGGTGAAAAGAAGGAATAGCAATGGTCTTTCACGAATGAACCTGAAGTTGGATTTAGGTTTAGGTTTTAGATTTTGGTTAAGGTTGGACCTACCACACGTCCCGGTTTGGCCGGGACCATCCCGGTTTAAACGTCTGTGCCGGTGTGCCGTCCCGGTTAGCAAAATGTCCCGGAGTTTCACTTCAGTGAAATTTTAAAAATTAACTCCAGCGTGATGATGCATTGTTATGAAATAATTCCGTCCTGAAAGGCTTGACTTTGCTTTAACCCGTGGCTTGGGGGGGGGCACTTTTCGACTCGCCCCGGGGCAGCATTTCCCCATGTCGGGGCCCTGCTCCGGAGCACTCCTTTTCAATAACATGGCTCCAGCTTCTGTTTGTTTTTACATGTTAAAATATTTAATTGCCTTGGTGTGTCTCAAGTAGAATGGAAAATGAAATATATCAAATACATAAAACTAAAAGAATATACCGAATTTATTTAAATATATGTTAATCTGGTTTTCTCTGGTATACCACAAAAAACTGCTATCTCTGCGCATATTTAGCTATCTCTGCACGCATTTAGCTATCCCTGCGCGCATATATAGCGCTCAAGCGTGTCGGAGGAAAACATGGTATCCTGTCTGAAGGAAAACTTGGTGTTCTGTTTCAGTAATCCAGACAAAAGCTAGGCTACTGCAAGGCATGAATTCCCTGGCGTCATATAAAGCTAGGTAGTTTCAGTTTTAAATTATACTGGTTTGATAATAACATTGGTTTGTGCAGACGATGGGCTACAGTAAACGTGTGGTGGTGGTCTCAGTGTTAGTGCCATTTTTTGCTTAAAGTTTCAAAGAGGATCTCGTCAAGTCTGACCATTCCAACTGTTCTCACCAGGCGCAGCTCACCGCCTCTCAGCGCCTTCAGGTGCAGCTCACCGCCTCTCAGCGCCTTCAGGTGCACAAAGAGAATGCTCTCACAGAAAGAGCGCGTTGAAAGCGAAGCGCTCGCTTGGAGACGAGCACCGTTTTGTAAAGAGAATAATAACTCTGTCACAGAAAAAGCACATCGAGAGGAACTGCTTGGTTAGGCGTTCTTGCCCAAAAATAACGTTGGCAACACACATCACTTTAGTAGCATTATCACATGAAGCCCTACTGCTTCACAGTATCACAGTAAGCCCTACCTCTGCAGAGATAGCTAAATGCACGCAGAGATAGCTAAATGCGCGCAGAGATAGCTAAATGCGCGCAGAGATAGCTAAATGCGCACAGAGATAGCTAAATGCGCACAGAGATAGCTAAATGCGCACAGAGATAGCTAAATGCGCACAGAGATAGCAGTTTTTGTGCTAAATCTGTCAGATATAATATTTTTACGAACGGCGCCCCATATTTGCTGATGATGCATGGTGACTTTTGTTATTTGTTACGACCGAATCAACAAAACGGCTGTTCAGAAAACTATATTTGTGTCCGAGCATTATGACACAATCCCGTCCCAACTGACCAAGTGTTTTTCACTCGTTGCATGCTTTGCCTGTTGCAGTATTGGCGATTCCAGCTAACAGATCTGCCTGGGCAAACCATGCAAAGCGCAAAAGACATAGTCGATTACCTCTCTAATGTGTACTTTCTAACGTGCACACATTTGCATTAACCCAAACGCAAAGATGTGTTTAAAAGTCGTTTGTTCGAAGAAATAGTATGGCTTCTAGCAAGAAATTCACCTTTGGCTTTTTTTACAAATCTGAAAACTGCAGATTTCTTATCTTTTGCACTCATAATAAGCAGTGATGAATCGCAAAGTAAAGCACTATTTAACCTACAAAGCTTAGGATAAAATAAAACTGGTTATCGTGCTGAAAACATAAAATTTGTTTCCACAGATGAAAACCTCAAGTCCACGTTGTTTACATTGCTTTTTTATACCCTCCTGAAAATGTACTGCCATGCAAAGCTATGCTAGTTCGCTACCAATCGGTTACTACTTTCATGTTATGCTGCTGCTAGTAAACATAATGATTCCTAGTGAACTTTGCCAGTAATCTAGTAAACCTTGCCGGTAAGCCTAATGTTTCCTAATAAAAAATCCTACTTTGCATTTGCGTGCATTTCACGCTTAGGTCTGCAATGGCAGTATGTCTGAATCATACTCCTTGCTAACAGCATGATTACGCAGCTACAAACGCTATGTATATTACATTTTTTTTAAAGGAAAATGTTACGTACTGCTGCGATCGCAAGTCCCGAGCGGCATGTGCACAAAGCTTCGCACCGCGGCAGCAAGCAACAATAGAGATCATGCGTCGCAATCTCTCTTACTATTGCTTGTTCGCGCCACGCACATATATTTTTGTTCTTCGCGCACATCCCGTTCGTGGTGAATCACACAATCAACGCAACACCACCGGAGAGGTTGCAACAGTACCTGGTATGAACCTGCAGGGACCCGATTTCTCTGATTCTAAGGACCCCGTTTTCATTGATTCTAGGGACCCGATGATGATTTTCTCCGATTCTAGGGACCCGAATCGGGTCCCTGAAACACCTTAAAAAAACTGGATATTATATACTTACTGATTACAGCTTAGCTATTTTTAGGTCCATAGACTACCATAGACCCGGTTTGATCATTCTGACAAGTAAGATGTTGTTGTAGTTTACGTTTTTCTTACTTCTACAAGTAACATCACGCCTGTCCAGCTATGATGCCACAGCCTTAGCGATGATTACACCAAGGAAACATCAAGGACTCACATATTTATTGTTGAAGTCTGGTGTCGTAATTCGTGACAATCGCGTTTAGCGTGCTATAAAGAGCACACTGGTTAAGGTAAAGTAAGCCTAGTTTTCAGTTGCTTTCGCAAAACCGTTAGTATCTAAGGGACCCGGAGCCTTCCTCTCAAATGGCCATAGCTCCAAATCTAGTCCTAAATTTTGAACTGAGCTCCGGCTCCAGGTAAAATGCCTGACTCTGGGCTCTGCAGCCCTGCTTAAAACTGAACAAAATTAGTAGTAAGTGGCATATCCTAATGCGGCACGCAGTCGTCTAAGATCTTGGAACAGTATCAGGTAATTTTCAATGCAGTATCTTCAAGCCTGCACAAAGAGACGCAGAAAAACCAGAGGTGTCACTGGGTGCCTATGAGTCAAGGTTTCAATTCATGCATCACCTGAGCATCACTACCTCAGTGTGAAAATCACATCATATTGTCTGCATTTATTAGTACTGGTACGCATGTTGTAGAAATTGCAAGCAAATTCAAATTACTGAAACTGTAGCCTTTAATGGTAACTTACAATTTTTCACAGCACAATTGGTCAATAAAATTAGGATGGTGCAACAAGCAAGACACTTTTAGCACATAACCTTGAACAGGCAATGAGAAATCCTAACTCAAAACCGTAACAATATTTAAAGTGCTTCCAAGTTTAAACAATCTCAACGACAAGCACATGGTCCCAAATTGACATCTGATAGAGAACAATTGATGTTGTTGCCAAACACAGGTAAAAGAACTATGTGCAAGACAAAATTAATTTTACAACTTGAAGACAAAAACATCATGGGAAACTATTCTGCAAATACACACAAATTTTTCAAATAGGCTAACCTAAATCACAAGCAGAAGTGAAAAATTGACATTTGAGAGGTTTTTAACAGTTTCAAGAGCTGCAAGACGCAGAAAGCAACTTACATATTTTCCAAAAAATGACTGGGGCTCTTTTGCTTCAATTTCTTTTTTTCGCTTCTCTTCTTCTAGCTTATTTAAAAATCCCTGAGTATCTGGTCTGTTTAAAAAAGACAACAACATTAATAAAGCAACAATGATATATTTGAAATATTACAAACAATAGAACAAAACCCAGAAATTCAATACACCTATACCATCAAAAGATAAAACTGGAGATCAATATCAGATAATCACCAAGTACCATATTGAACCCTAATTTTCAAAGCATTAGGGCAGTAATTTATACATGCATCCCTTACAACAGCATGGTCAACTACAGGCCTGCAAGCAGCTTGTGGATTGCGGAAATAATTTATAAAGCTCATAGAGCTTTCTCAGTATTGATATAATGTTGTATGTTACAGTAGGAAATTTGAAATAGAAAAGGCACAGCATCTTGTAATAAAAATGTAGACTAGACTGTAGAGCAGTGGTGCTCAAACTTTTTGGCTTGTGGGCAACATTTGTCTTTCAGAAATCCTTTGCGGGCTACAAGACTTAATAATCTCAATAAAAATTCTCAAAAAATTATATTAAATGATCAAAGTGCTAAGTTTTCTTTCCAATGAAAATTGCTTCGCGGGCCACGGTTTGAGCACCACTGCTGTAGAGGATAACACACACATATTACGTGTCATACTTCAGAGTTCAGACATTTATTATTTAACAAGACGTATGAAAATCAGGCTTGCAGTAGACTTTTCAAATGAAGTTTGTAATCACTGTCGAGAAATCATTGTTACATCATGGAAACGTTTACAGAATCTATGTTTGTGTATAGGCTGCCTGCTATTGTTAAGTGCGTAGGAAATGCTTGTGGTTAAATAATCTGCGAGAGTGAATTAGAGTTTTAGCCTATAGTTGAAATAGTAATTAGAAAATATCCTAAAATTTGTTTCAAAAGTGGAAACAAGTAAAAAAGAGCTTGGTGACAAAGCAGATTATTTAATGAAAAGTGGTTGGAAAATTGTTTTACGATAGAGAATAATGGCGAGCTGTTTTGTCTTTGCTTGTCTGCCAGCAAACAATTCCAATGATGAAGGAATATAATGTCAAGCAACATTATGAGACGCTGCACAAACTACAATTTGAAAAACATTCTGGGAAGTCATGAATTGATGTTGTTATCAGTCTTAAAAGCGAATGTCAGACCAAGAAGAATGATCTGAGTAATTTCATAAAAGCACAAACAGCAAGTACAGCGGCATCTTACAAAATTGCTCTGATGTGGTTAGGAGAAATAGATCATTTAGGGATGGCAAATTGCTAAAACAATGTGCAATTAAAATGGCACATGTCTTTGGGAAAGACAAGGTTGCCAGAAAATTTTAAACTGTATCACTCATCCAGACTATTGTGATCTTGGTGATCAGACTATTGACCTTGGTGAACATGTATCATTAAAACTAAAGAGCAAACCGTATATACTTGTGTATAAGTCATGGTTTTGGGAAACAATGTTAACACTTTGGCATCCGGCTGCTTTTGGGGATTTCAGAAAAAACACCAAAACGTATGTGGCTTTGTGCAGGAATATCTCTGGTCCGGTAAGTGCAACGGACCTGGTTGAAGTGTCAAATGACGCGGCAAGCCTTCTAGTCTGCACTCGAAAAAAAATTTTTTGGTTGTGGAGCGTGGATTTTTTTTGAGTGTAGTCATAAGTGGAGGGCTTTTAGGCCACCTTGGCCCACTTTACCTGGCCCTGGGTGCCAATCGTTAGATAGTAGTATTTCGCTAAAGTTTTTATTGGAAACTAGGCTACAATCCGAGTCTTTTGATACTTTGGATGACCTGCTGGGGTTTCAGGTTCAAAAGGTATGATCTAAAGTAGTAAAAATATTTGACTAATTAGTTAATTAATTAATTTGTTTATTTTAGATCATAGTTTTGAACCAGAAACGTTAGAAAGTCAATCAAATGCTCAAAAGACTTGGACTCAAGCTTAGTTTCCAATAAAAACTTCAGCGAAACACTTTGGCCTAGCGGTTGGTCCCTAGGTCAGGCAACAGGAGCCAAAATGACCCCAAAATTACTTCACTTATGATGTCAGCCATTTTCGAGTGCAGACTAGAAGACTGGCCGATCTGTTTGAGCCCTTGAACAGCTCACAAGCGCAATCAGCGGAGGAGCTATGGCGTTGGTAAGGCAACTGAAAACTACTGTTTTTACGCCGAAATCTAGGTACGAATATATCGTACACCGGCTCAAAAAATGTGGAGGCAATATTTTTGGGGTCAACTTCTGCACAGGCAATTTTTACGGAGATGTTGCTGAAGACTCATATAAAATGTGAATGTGAAAAGAAAACTGTTATTATACATGTTATATACGGTAGGTATATGCTGGCCTTAACAAACGCTAAAATTAATGATTCTTCACCTTGAAAGATGCTCACATCTTGACATTACTTCACAAAATTATCAAATATTTACACAATAACAAGGGGTCAACGATTGTTGTTTCCTACAGTGACTGTGCCTGGAATCTGCAGTTGACTTATATACAGGTAATACTTAAAATGACACAATGTTTGGTCTTAAAATACACATTGACTTACACATAAGATCGACTTACACACAATTATATACGGTAATTGAAAGCTGCATATAAGAGATTGGCACTGGATGAGAGTATAGATGTAACTGACACACATCAGCTTCTTGTATTCACATGTACTGTAGAGGGGATTTTACTGTGCAAGAGAACTGGTCAAAATGTGTTAATTGAATGGATGTACAAAAAGTTTTAGATCAGCTATGTGCAACCCGTGGCCTGCATGCAGCCTGGTTAAGGTTTTCGCTGTAAAGGTATCCTAAATACTGACAAACTGTCCTTTTTGATAATCTTAAATTTGACATTTTTGATGCAGGTGGTCTTCAGTGCCACTTTATCATGTCTGCCCCATTGCATTCAGGATTTTATTACATTAGTATAAGCTAACTTTAGTTTGCTAAGATCAAAGTCAGCCATTCAATGTGCAGCCCTCATTAGTATGTTATTCAAGGTGCAGCCCTGGTTAAGACAGTTTACATAATTTTTGGCTCAGTAAGCCATTTGGGTTGGACATGGCTAGTTTAGATATTTATGCTGCTCTTGAAGTGGTTATTCACGATTATGGAGGGTTAGTAAAATGTTAATGTAATGTAACTGATGCTACAAAAGCTATGGCTGGTAATACCACAGGATCAGCTGGAGTGGATTGTGCAACACTACATTGTATCATCACCAAGAAGCACTCTGTGGAAAGATGTTACAAATGAGTGAAGCCATGAAGACAGTTGTCCAAATAGTGAAATTGATCAGAGCACACAGACACAGGTGTTTAATTACTTTTCTAGAAGAGTCAAATGCAGAATTCAATGACCTACCACTGTATACAACATGAGGTGACTTGGTGCTGGGAAAGTGCTGCAGCATTTCTTTGGTTCTAGGAAGGATCTTTTGTTTCTTTAAACAGAACATTTGGGTGAGACACTAGTATCCCAAAATAAGTTGTGTGATAAAATCATCCTCTGCATTATCTTTCCTTATAGACATAACAATGCACTAGAATGTGTTGAAGCTGAGGTTGCAGGGGTGAACACAAAATATTTCAAATTTTAACATTTAGTTGGGAACATTAAAATTTTCCAATGGAAACTGTGCTTTTTTGCTACATGGTTGAAAAATAATGATCTTACACACTTTGATTCTTTGTATGCACTTGTACCAGATGATTGAAATGGAATGCTCTTGTTTTGTAAAAGATATTAAGGCTTTATCGTGCATGTTTGAGAGTAGATTTAAGGACTTTTATAGATTCACCCTTTAATGACCACGCGCACCAACATATTGGCGCGCCCTTTTTTGGCCATAAATCGCCAGCCACTAGAGCTAGAGAGCTGTTCAAACCCTCTACGGATTCAGCAAGTCTTCTAGTTGACATCGCAAAAAAAACCGCAGGTTGCCATGTTTAATTGTAAAATGGCCTGTAGATCAAAAGTAGTTAGGCCATGCTGTCTTACAACATCCTCTTGTAAAATCACTCACACAGCAGCTTGACTCGGAGATGATACATTTAAAGTTGTTATAAACTCCAATGAATCAAGTTCAGGATCAAGATCATATAGGTATGTAGCACCAGCTTTGCTGACTGTTGTTATGGAAACAGATATGATATTCCCTGTGCCATCAGTGTGCACATGAATATGATCACTCAAGTGAGTGATCAAAAGTTTTTTCTGCAAAAATAAAAGTTGTGATAAAATAAATGTATACATAGTTATGGCAACTGTCACAAGTTACAACATACTGCATGCATGAAAGATGAAGTCCAAGAAACATTATTATTTTGTTCCTGAAGTTTAGTAGGTACTCTGATTCTGTAAAATCCATTCCCATGTGAAACTTTGACCAATTCTTCAAGATCATCTTTTGTTAAAGGTTTTTGATTTTGAATTACAGCATCTTGTCCTTTCAAGTTTGGAAAATATATTTCACTTCTTTTAGTAAAATCACCTAAAAATAAGCAAGTTATAAGAAGATATATATAATTGTAGCAGTAAAATACACTCACATTAAACTCACCTTGGCCAATCGCATGCTCTACTTCCAGTATGTAACCCCCATCTTGCAGGGCAGTAGTAAAACTAAAACAGATCCACAGGACATAACACAGCATTTTATTACTTGAACGCAATGTGAAGTACCATATCCCAAACTTTACTATTTACAAAAAAATTCAAACATATGATATGTTGATTGCAAAACAAAGTACTGTTTAATATTAGCAGCATTTAATTTAGTCAAATGTGGTAAAAAAAGGGTAAGTTTGTAAGATCTTTAAAACAAGCTAAGGTTTTTTCTTGGTCTTTTGATAGAAGGTAATCCCCATGCCAAAGTATATTGTGACATTGAAAATTGTTTTTTATCTTATCCCAAAGAAAAACTATAATGAAAAAACACTAGTTGTTTTTTACCCAGGCAAAGGGGTAAAAAAACATTTTCTGGGTAAAAAAACTACTGTTCTTTCATCCAGATTTGCCTGTGTTTTGTACATTAAAAGTAATCCACATTTAGCACAAACATTTAGCCATAATATAGACTTGAATGATTTATTTACAGCATGCTTTCATGCAAAAACAACATATTACAATGATCACATCATTTCAAGCAGTCTTGAGCAGGTCATCGGTGATATTTTGAGCTTGGCAACTTTCTGGACATCATGCTCTTGCTTAAAAATTAAACAAGACTTTCCTCTGCCTGCGTCTGTCTGGACTATGTAAACAATACTTAATGCATGGCAGAGAATATCCATGTCTTTCACAGTGGGCCAATCCCACAAGCGACTTGCATTAGTTGTACTCTCACATTTGTGCAATAAGTTTGTTTCCATACTTGTTGGTGTTTTATCATCGACATCCTCAAAGAAAACTTTTTAAAGTTGTTCCCAGTAGTAGGCTTTATGGCTTGGTCTAAAAACAGCATACATTTTCCCTTGGTCAAAAAGTAACATAAAATTTATTTACTCCTCAATCATTTTATGTCTTCAGCTTTACTCTTATATGTAGTACTTTGGAAACTTTAACTGATTACTTAGTGGGCCATTGGTAACTGGTTCAACAAACAAGTTCCTCATCAGATTTGACTTTCTCTTTTAATTAGCCTTTCTTCTTTTTCTCACCTTGTAACCTAAAAAAATCTTGTCTGTAATGACTTTTCCATGCATAAATATTGTCTTTTTTGGAGGGTGAACTTTCAAGCTAGCCTGCTTTTAGACCTGAAAATAGCCTGAAGAGATGTTTCACTGTCTTGCTGTACATGAGTCAAAAATATTTTTCATTTGATAAAGAAAATTTTTGCATTATTTTTATCTAACTAAATGTATCTGGTTCTATCAATTGCTGCTTGCAATTAAGTACTATTTTTTTCTAATCTGGCCCTTCTTAAAGGTAAACCTGCTGTAGTGTGATTCCAGCAAAAAAAGTCTTATGAACAACCTTGAACCTACCATTATTTTAGCTACACAGTACTATTGACATTGTGATGCAGGTTAAAAAATGCAATTATGATGTGGTTTCATCACCACAGTTTTGTTACTTTCTGGACTAAACCCTGGGTTCTTAAACTGAGGGTCATGAAAGATTTGGAATAAGAGCACAGGTGTGGTAGCAACGTACTGTTGAAAATCAGGATAATTGCAAATAAAGTTTTTTACTGTTTTTTGTGTTTGATTATGAGGCTAGCTGAGATGGAAGTATCAATGACTAATGCTAAAGACTCATCTAAACTAGTTTAGGAACGTCTGTTCTAGACTCAAAACAAGATAATTGGCAATTGCTTGTGAGCCATTATAGTAATCAAATATATTCACAACACAGCTAAAATGCCAAACAACAAATGAAGGTTCTTGTTTTTTGCAGAGCAATATTATAGAAAAATTTATTTCATCTCTTTTAAAGTAAGATCATACAAAAATACAAACTTGGGGTAAAAAAAATCTTGTCTGGGATAAAAACTAGTTTTTTCCCAAGTCAATACATCTATTTGGGGTAAAAACGAACTCGCCCATAAAACTCGAAATGTAAGTTGACGAAATTTTTGTGGTATGGGTATGCAGAGACATGCATTACCAAAGCAATTACCAACTTTGACATGTTTAGGCTAAGTACTTCTAAAGCAACAGAAAAGTTCATTAATTTGTTTGAAACTTTTGGTTCTATCTAATATATCAACATTAATTTTCAAACAAATCTGCAAACCTTACTTGAAGATTTAGGTTGCAACAAATATGTTACAAACAATGCCTCAATGAATGTCTCTGTAACACCAATTTATTTAAAACTTTTTTTCTTTTCAATAGTTTTTAAGGGGGTAGTTACTTTTTACCCCAATATTGCAAGATTTTTTTTACTCCACTTGACTATAAGTTTCATATTTTACAACTAAGTACCATTTAATTAGTTATCAATGTCAACATTGGCAAATGAAAAGATAATCCTGCACAGTATATAGGCTATGCACCACAAATTCACTTCAAAATGCAAACAACTACTACAACAAAAACTAGTGATTAACTATTCATACACTTGACATAATCATGAAAATGGCAGTAGTTACTAGTTTAACAAACTGACTGTCATTGTCAAATGGCCATAACTGGTCTGGCCGGCACTCACTAGCAAGTTAGTACTCCAAGGTCTAAAGTGGTAAGGTCTTCCACCCGCTTGTTATATTTACGTTTCAGATGCGCATGCGGTATTCACGTCACTTGAACATCGGCCCTGCAGACAGCCCCCAAGGAAGTTGGGAACTTGTTGAGTGGTGTCAGGTGTCTCAACAATGGTGAAAGTAAGTAGATTTTGCAGTGACGTGCCCGAGTCATTATCGTCGAGTCAGAGTCACAAGCCCTTCGAGTCAGAGGCATTTAAAATTTTTTCAAGTCCAGTCAGAGTCATGACTTGGCCGAATCGAGTCACAAAAACTGTTGAGTCACCTCGAGTCATTGATTTGCAAGCTCGAGTCAATGTCGAGTCACATGAAATTTCACATTTTTTCTATTACATTTTTTATGCTATGAAATGGCACCCGGTAAGTTAGAAACTGGTGCCCAATGTTGTTTTAGCAAGTTTGATTGCAGGTTATTTATATCTAAATTTTCTCAGTTTGCATTTTACTTGTCCCTTTCACTCTCAGTCATTTCAAAAAGTCTAGCCCAACTTTGCTGCAAGTGTTGCAACCACTCGGTTAGTGTTGTGTTGAATGTGCGATTCGTCACGAACGGGATGTACGTGAAGAACAACACCCATATATATGAGTCGCAAACAAGCAGAAATAGAATGAGCACGGCGTGGGACCTCTATTGTTGCTTGCTGCCGCAGTGTGAAGCTTTGCATGCTTGCCGCCTGGGCTTTCCAATCACAGCGAAGTGGTGCCTTGACCAGGATGTGACGGTGGTGCCAGGTGCAACTTTCACAAAAAGAATGTGCAATGGGTGCGGTTCACTGCAAAAAGGCGGGGATGTTGTTGCAACCTCTCAGTTGATGTTGCGTTGAAAGTGCGATTCACCACAAGTGGGATGTGCGCAAAGAGCAACACACATCAAATATATGTGACGTGAACAAGCAATAATAGAGTGATCTCGTTGGGTGATCTCTATTATTGACAAGACTAATCTAACACTGGTGACAGACAGCACTCATTTCCTTCCTCTTAATATTTGTGACATCAATGCTATCAGCCTCTATGGCGAGCTAACGCAACTGAAGGCAGAAACAAAAAAGCTCAAGCCGAAAAGGTGAAAATAGAAGAAATACTTGAGTATGGTTCTTCTTTCGTTTGAGCAAGTTCTTTTATCCACTGCCAGCCCGCCTAGATATTGGGGCAAGTATTGAGCAGCCATTCGGTTGTCTCATCGTCCAGAACCGTCAGGCCGTGTAGTTCGTGGGGGGGTTGATGGATTGGATAGTGGAGGCCGACATGGTTGACGGTTTGCTCTGTACCACACTCACAGGCCGCAGAGGAGGCCATACCCCATTTGTACAAGCAGAAGTGGAAACGTCAGATACCGGTGCGGAGGCGGTTGAGCCGGACCAGACTCTTCTTGGGAGGGTCATTCCAAGGGGGTGTGTACTGGTGTCTGGAATTGGAGTGCGGAGTCTTGTGGGGTTGCCCGCCCACTCCGCATTCCATTGATGATCTGCCCACTGCACCGCACTTATGTTGTTGTTGTCATAAAAACTGATGAGTTGTTGTGCGGTGGGTGCAAATGGGTGGCTCGATTTAAGGAATGTCCACACTGGTAACGATTTCTATTTGTGACGTCACAGTCCCTGGAGACAGTCTTTCGAAACCGTTTCTGTTAGCGCAAACAACTCCATGGCACTAGCAAGCTGGCTATGATAATGCTATAATATTAGTTTTAGCAAGTGTTCTTTCTCAAAATAATTCTGGCAACTCAGCCAGAGCTGCCAGATTGCTAAATGAATTACATATTTCGTGAATCATTAGAATCTACTTATCTAGGATAAAAATAAAATCTCATGAAAATACGAACGATGTATGGCCTACACCTTTATTTCAAATGGCTTCTTGTTTTCTTGGTTTTCCAACGTTTTGGAATGGTACAAGTGTACGAGAATCAGATTTCGCTGCGCAAATGATTTGGTAGTACTGCGCAGTTGCGCATCTTAGAGGGAACATTGGACTGGTGTTAGGCTTGCATGTAGTCAAACAGAACTTGTAATAGTCAAACCAAACTCAGTAGGATAATCAGTGGCGTAGCCAGGTCATAAATTTGGGGGGGGCCAAAATGTTTGATTTTAGGCGAATAACACTATTTTGTTTGGAAAAACGTCTCTCAAAGCACAAAATGACTACATTTTCTAAAAATTTGGGGGTGCCGTGGCCCCTTTGGCCCCCCTTGTCTACACCTATGAGGATAATGTATGCGAATTAGAAGTTGATCAAAAAAGGTTAGGGAATTCTGTGTCTGACGTAGAAATGCTTTAGCATGTACACAGATCACTGTAGCACTGACTAGCAGTGGCGGCTCGTGGTGGAATTGGCCGGGAGGGCTGCGAGATTTCAGCTCTGGCTGAACATATTGGATTGTCGCCCTGACTGTTTTTATTATCAGTGGCGTTTCTAGTCACTCCAGCAGTCCTAATCCTATCAAACTCGTAATTTTCCGTTGTCCTTATTAATACATAGAAAACATTCACTTTAGTTTAGTGAAACCAATGAAACAATAAACCATTACCATTACCAAACCCTGAAGCGTAAACACTAACACAAAATAATTCAATTCAAGCGGTCCCATCAAAAGTATGATGCATAACCACTGCCATCAAAGCTCCAAAGGCGAGAGTCGAACCCAGCACCACTCGCATACCAAACTTGGAACAATGCGCTCGACTACTAAGGCGCTATTGTTAACAAGACAAAGCTTAGCATTTTATTCAAACCGTGTCATGGCAGCAGACCTAGGCTAGAACCACTTTCTTTGAGCTGGTACTTAAAGTTTAAATTTTCCAAAAAATTTCGAACAGTTTATGATTTTACACACGATTTCTCGTTTTTTTTTATCTGGATTGTTATGTTTTTCCAGTAAAAGTTTGTATCCTGAATCAGTTACAGCTGCAATGTTCACCTTACCAAAAAATTAAAGGTCTACTTGAACGCTTATGGGCTTGCCAGATTTCTCATGCTTCAAAATTTTCACATTTCAACGTTTTAAACCAGTCATATCTTTTGTTGTCCAAGAATGCAATCCACCAACTACTGCCGTACATCTTTAAACGCCAACCCTAGAAAGCTCATCAGCTTAGCCTACTGTTGCAAGCTGCACTGGTGCAGATAAACGAAGGGCTGTATTTTCGCAGCCCGAGATTGGCGACCAGATTTGAATCCAATGCCGCCAATATCGCCAAAGTACTAGTAAAAGCTAGTAATATGCTGTTCAGTTAAATCGCTGAAAATGAATAAAATAATTTGTTTCAAAGATACAATAAAACAAAAATATTGCCTCCCTAAAAATGTATTGTGCTCCCCAAAATCTTAAAACATGGCTTCGGGCCTGTGTTTGTGTAGTTACTTGTGAATGAATTTTGTGTAAGATTAAAAACAACTAGCTACATTTAAGTGCTCAAGTCAGCGTAGCGCAGATAGGTAGGGTGTAGTGTAGATAGGGGTCGTTGAGTGCTTATAAAACAAAAGTGCTTAAACATGCTGACAAAACTTAATGACGTCATATTTCAATGCTTGTGACGTCACAATTGCCCATTCAAAACACATAAATTTTCTAGACTTTTTGACGTGCAGTTGTGGCCCCCCACTTTGAAAAATGTTCCGCCACCCATGGGACAGCTGATTGTTGATAAGCCTGGTAGACTCGCGGTCCCCGGTCTCGTGTGCCCCGTTCTTCACCATTTGAGGCGATGGAGTTTGACGAGACGGAGCACAAGCGAGAGGAACGTCCAGATCTGCCAGTGGGTTTGTTGATGGTGCTCCACACCTTGCGGCTAGAGTGCGAGAAGTCGATGGAATTGACAGCTTCCTCCCATCGGTCCTGCTTCTTCTGTTCTAGCCGAGAAAGTAGGGACAAAGCGACTCTATCAAAGTCAGTCCGCACTGGAGCTGGGATGAAAGAGCGACAGAGGGTCTCGCACTCTTTGCCCCAGCGTGGCACAATGTTCTTGCGACGGCTACGTGGAATACATTGTTTGGCCGCGGATAGCAGGCTCTCACAAAATCTTGGTATGCCTTGACGATATTCAATGTATCCGGAGGTGGCAATCTCTCGACGGATTCACCTGTAAGAAAGAAAAAGCGCTTTCAATCAACCTTGCGAAAGTTCCAACGCTTCACCGGATCGCAGTGGGCAGGAACCTTGAGTCTTGGCAAGTGATGCTGAAGAGAATAGAATGTGAAAAGAGAGTTTGGTCGACAAAACGTAGCCAAGAAATGGCTTAGCGTCATCTACACCTTTCGATAAGGTAAAAAAAAACAATGTAAACCACCCTCAATTGTAAGCCGCCCTTGAATGTAAACCGCACGATATGATAAAAAATAAAGTTTATAAACCGCGGCTTACAATCCAATAAATATGGAAACAGTGTTCAAGTATGTACTTTCCACGATGGGTGTAAGCAAGGAATCTATCAGCAAATTTTTAATAGGAAATCGATTTCACGTAAAATTACGGATCCTCAGTCCTGAAAATTGCAAGCAAAGCTGACAGTATGTTGGTCAAACTAGCAACAAATTTTACAAAAGATGGTCAGCGCATTGTTACGGTAAAAAGTATTATTTTATTTGGCTTGTGAGCCAAGATACCTTTTCCGCATTTAGCTATATCCGAAGTACCTACATGGGTTCGTCCATGGATGTAACAAGGACGGTGTTCACGAAAGCCATGTTCGCTTGACCCCCCTAGAAGACTTCTAATCTTGTTTAATATTATCGAAGACTCAGTATTTTTAGTTTTGTATATTTTATTATAAAAATAAAGACAATATATTCAATGGTACTCACCAAATGGATGAATCTCCACTCTTTACTCTCAGAATGGATTCGAATACAGCAATACAGACACACATGTAATTTATTTCTGACTAAAGCACTATTCT
>Ga0210059_1004982_pt1 | contig 21368 bp, 18 predicted proteins | sample Ectturendosymbi2_FD_188042 | JGI IMG/M metagenome (GOLD analysis project Ga0210059, IMG submission 188042) | Ecteinascidia turbinata endosymbiont from Florida, USA - Sample 2 (SPAdes) (version 2) | ecosystem: Host-associated > Tunicates > Ascidians > Unclassified | place: Key West, Florida...
GGATTTCCATCCGGATTTACCGCGGTTTGGACCGAGCGTTACTTTTGATTCATCAAATGAAGCCTGCAGTGCATTAAGCAGTTGTTTGGCAAAGTGCAGAAACAGACAAGCACCAGATGTCTGGTCGGACTGTTGAGTTAAGGTCATCAAACATGGTTAGTATTGCCGTTAACAACTTTCTTGTTTATTCAGTCACTCGACAATGTGCAGTAAGCGAAAGCAAACTGTCAACCAACAAAAACGACAATCCATCACCTTCGACAACTTCATTTTATTCGGATCGTAACGATTTGGCTTCTGTTGAACTTTGGTCCACCCCTCGTCCCCTCCAGGATGCGCCCCACCATGCCCCCGACTTCCCATGCGACCTCCTCTCTGAAAATCAACTCTCACTTTAAATACATGCGTTCAAAGCAAGTCAGACAAACACAGTTACGAGGTCGTCATTCGTTGCATAGGATTTAAACGCAACAACAGGTCGCAATCAATGTTTTTCTTGAGGCGCGATGCACATTACATAGAAAAAACCAACACATGTACCACGAAGAGAAATGTTTGTTCTAAGAAAATGTTTGCAATCGATGCATTTTCACCCCACGTTGCGTCACACCAACCCTGTAACGGGTTGTCCAGTCTCATCAGAGCGTATCTAAGAGAGAGATGCGACGGTGAATAAACTACACATGTCCACTAAGTTAAGACAATTTGGAAGATCATTCACATACATTATAAACAAGAGTGGCCATAAAACTGATCCTTGTGGTACCCCACAAAAAATATTTGGTAATTGAGATTTGGCATTTTTAATACTGGTGTAATGCTGACGATTTGAAAGCTAGCTTGAGAATAGTTGCAGTGCATGGGCGACTCCCGTTTGCTTTCATTCTAGCTGGCACTATCGTTGCTCTCTGACGTTAGTTACGTAACAATGAATGAGTAGTTCTCATGAGAACTCATCCATTGTTGCGTAACGTACGCCACAGACTAATGATAAAGCTAGTTGTTCCTCTGCGTACTAGGCTCGTTTATATTAGCCCGAGTTACTGGACAAGCTATCGTTCGTTTGAAATTATTTTCGAATACAAACTACCCATTGGATTGGAATTCAAATCCATTGAATCATAAAAAACATTGAATCTGATATGAATTATATTTTAAAAAATGCTTAATTGCAGAAGGCGCTTCGGGCTCTAACGGGTGAGCCCAAGTGAACCTATGCGTACTAGGCTCATAAATATTAGCCCGAGTTACAGGACAATTTATCGTGCGTTTCAAATTATTCTCGAATGGGAACTATCAATCGAATTGGAATTCAAATCTTATGTTCTGTGCAAATCCACTGCTTCAAAGGAAACATTCAATCTGATAGGAACGAAAATATATGAACAGTGGCAAGGCCTAATGGAAAGAGCCCAAATTAACAACCTTAATCATTGGAGCGGGTGGTGGCAGAAATATATAAAGCAAGCATGCTCGCGTTCCACAATATAAACCGTAATCGAAGACTCAGCTAAGCCCGAGGAGCCACTGTTACAGTGGCAGTCCTTCAAAGTTGTCCAAACCCATGGCAACGTCTGCGCTCAGTGCACGCGTCACGCACCCGCCCGCTATCAAGGAACAGGGGAACACCCAGGAACGGACACTGCTTTTTGTGACGCAGACAATGATACGAGGTTCAGGACTCCAACCTTGTCGCCGATGCAGCGAAAAAATGCGCGCAGCGAGGCGTGACAAATCCGCCAAGCGCCAGAAGCATGATCATCACGGCGATGACGCCTCAAGGTATAAAGTCATGCTGTTCTCAGTAAACGCTGTGCAGTGTTTGAAGTGGCAACAAATTTTGAACCACTTCGGACCTGAAAGAAGCGTCTGGACTTGACTGAGGTTTACTGTCAACGATGCACAGACGTAGGTGTGACGTCACATAGCTCATGACGTTATTATGTCTGTCGAAAATGTGGCTTGGAAAGCAAGAGTTCATTAAAAACTCTGTCGTGTTTGACGACTTATCCTGGAACTTAAGTTTTTATGGAAATTCCACCACCAGCGGCGCGCAAGGTTTTGTAAAATCTGTTCAAAGATACAGTTTCTCTGAACAGGCGCGAGTCACCATCGACAACCAGTTCACTGTCTGCATTAACAAGTGGAACTGGGTCAATCTCAGGTGGCGACCTCGTTTATCATTGCCTCGGCTGGATGTGAAAATGACGAAACAATGCACTGCAGCTTTCGCACCACGCTGTCCAAGATGCGTCCAAGTCGCACTACAAAAACACCTCGCACGTCTGTTTGCACAGGTCAAAGGCTTTGTTTCATCATTGCTAGCTCTAGCGAGGTGTCAATACCAGACCATACAATTGTGGTAAGTACAAGAGACCTGCCACAGCGCACACAGCTTCTTTCCTCAGCCCAGCACGATAAGTGACCTAGGTAAGGATGGACACAATGCAAGTTGTGTGGCAACCAATTAAAGTCTTTATACGAACCTGGTTCTTCATTTGATTACTGGCAGCAGCTTGGGCGGCTGCAGCAGCTTGTAAAGCGATTTGTTCTTTTTCTTCCTTAGCGTCAGCGTGGATCTGGTCGATAGTTTTGGGACCTTGTGCTTGAATTGCGCGAGGAACCCATCTATTCTGAACAAATATATAGGATTGATAGCACAACATGAAGTAGGAACATTTAACTGCAGAAGAAGGCAAATAAAAGGAAGAACAAGTTCATGCACGTGGCATCTGATATTACCAAATCGAAGTAACTTTATCATGATTGCTGAAATCCACAGTTTTTCCAACAATCTATGACAAACAGGGTTTCACACTAAATTCTACGTCAAAAAATAAACAAAGTTTCTCACACGCTTCATCTGCGAATTTGAAATAAAATCTACAACTTGTTTGACACCCAAACATACTTTGCGTAAATCAACAACGTCTTGAAGCATGAACCGCACTCTTGATGAGGTCTTCTTCTCGCAGATAATCTTTTCAATTTGTTGGAAGTATTGCGACATACGTTGCTGTGAGAGAAATTATCAGTTGTTAATTCGAAATATCAACTACACGAAAACATTGAGATCTTCGCAAATAGCCAATAAGCTAGCAACATTTGAACAGGAAACTGGTTGGGACATTTTTTCTACAGTAAAACATGAATAACGTGAAGTTTTTTTTTACAATAACAAATTGAAAATCGATCTTGACACCAAAGGTTAACTACAGCAACTAAATAAGATGTGGAATTTGAAGCAAGAAGTCTGACACCGACAGAAATATTATATTCGCAAACCTGGCCCTTTTCATGATCAAGACCTTGACCAATGGTAGTCAATAATCGGCACAAGCATTCAAGTGAATCTTCATCTCTCGCTTTGAACAACGACATAATGCAGTTATGCATGATTGATTCGGTCAGCATGCACAACTTGAAAAGCTCTCCGATGAATCGAATGTTTCCAAGCATACGACGACGCTCTTTCGACTCAGCTAGCTCAAGCTCTTCTTTGCGTTGTTGCTGTTCTTCCTACAACGAAAATGACCGAATTTGATAAACAAACTTATATAAATGAAAAAAATAGGAACAGCGATTAATGTAGAGATCGTAGCACTCTTGTATCCAGTAAACTCGCCACAAATATTTCATCTGCAGTCAATATCATGGTATGCTTTTCAGCATATGCCCAACATTACAAACAGCCTGGTTACAGTCACACTAACCGGTGTGGCTGCAGCAGCCAGTTTCTCTCGCAGCTTCGACAATGCATCTTCGTTCGCGCGATCCTTCTCAAACTCCCTCTGGCATCTGGTGAGCAGGATTTTTCGGAATTCCACGGTTGACTGCGGCGCGCCACTCTGATTGGCGGATGGCGTAGTGACGCGAAATTGCGACATTGTTCGGCACATGTTTGCATAGGCTTCGCAAAAGTTGGGTTCATCGATTGCCTGACAATAAAAATGTTAAGGTGCATTTGAACCAATGATTTACGCTTGTGTTTCATTCTAAAGAATGGTGATTAAGAAAAGGTGATTCTTGCATTAAGTCCTAACTGGTGCCACGATCCAACATCTTTGTTCCGCATGGCCGAACATGAAAGCACGTGACATCAAGCTACAACCAGAACCACCATTGTCAGTGTTAATGTTTAAAACCTGCAACACCTCTTGTTATTACACCAAAAAATACACGAACGAATTTAGATACAAACCTTTTCGAAGATCAGATCAATGACGCCTCTTAAACGGGTTTCGCTGTTGATTTCCAGAGATTGGAACGTAACCATCAATGGCTGGAACTTCTGGGGGGTAAGTTTGTTCAAAATTGATCGAACTTTTTTCAGAATTATCTGGAACAAATTGGAACGAAACAATGAACCCAGAGCGAAACCACTCATGCTTCTCTTTTCTCACTCAGGGGTATTGGACAAAGCAGCAACAGGCAGAGTTCACAATAAAACAGGAATCTAGTCTTACAACTAGTATGCAAATAAGAACGCACGGCACGACGCTCATAAACGCTTACTTCGGTTTCCGTTTCTTCTTCCGTTTTATCTGTTGTCAAACCGGCTTCCACTTTGCTCGGCTTCCATGCGTTCTCTGTTCGTTTCAACTCCGGTTCGCGTTGAATCGAAACCTTCTTGATCACTTTGATATTCCCACCAGGACCAGGATGAGGGTATCGACCATACCCGTCCATTCTTTGCTGTCCAGGCCGCATACCGCGGGAAGATGACTGAATAAAGCATCACATGATCACGTAGCATGTGCAGATAATAATTATCATTAAGGCCCATTTCACCAAAGCATAGGCTAACAAATTCCACTACCCGCGAAAACTAGTCGGTTTATTTTATGAACAAATAACTTTTCGGAGAAGACACTCAAAATTGTACAAACCACAGTACGTTTAAAAAATGGGCCGGTAAGCCATGAATAGCAAAAGAAAAAAACTGACTGCGCATACTATAAAAATCATGCAAATCATAGAAATTGAAGCATCCTATCGTTGTGGCTAGCTTTGCGATAACGTGCCTTTCATGATAAAACATTTCTCTATAGTGACATCACACAAACCAACAAATCGCTTCGTCATCGATTGTTCTGAGAAGCACTTTGGACTTAATGTTACATCACTTATGTAATCCGTTTCAATAACGTGCATAATGCACACTTATTGGTTTGGAAATCGTTATTATTCCGTCACTGTTCTTTTCAAGACATAATCTGCATTTGACTAACTTGATAAGTCTTGACAAACAACTGCATAAAGTTTTGATATTTTCGGAAACGTGAAAACAACATTTAACAGGAAAAACAAGTTAGTTAAAATTTATAAAACTTTTACTTCTTTGAACTTTAAAAAATTTTATGAATTTTTAAGTTTTTCTGAAAACAAAAAGTTATTACGAATGTTAAAGATAACAAACATTTCTAATACAAATAATGAACGTTTTTTAAATCTGTGCAGCGTCGCAAACATCTTTATTTCTTGCACAGTTCAAACATCTTTATTTCTTGCACAGTTCAAACATCTTTATTTCTTGCACAGTTCAAACATCTTTATTTCTTGCACAGTTCAAACATCTTTATTTCTTGCACAGTTCAAACAGCCGTTTTCTCGTTTCATTACAAAGATTTCGCTCGTTACGTCAACGTTGCAGTTATTCTGTGAGCTCTATGTCATAACATGTGTGCACTTCAACTTCAGCAAATGAGATTCAATGCGGACATACCAAACTCTGTAGTTCCCCCAATGGGGGAGAATCGAGTGAGAAACAACAATCCAAAACAAGCAATACAAAGCACAAAATTACCCGTCCATGTCCACCGGAAGGACCACTCAAATACTTTGGGGTAAAATCAGTTGACGACATGCCACGGTACATACCATCACCAACAGGCATAGAATTGCCTAACGATGATTTTGTCATGGGCTGCCAGAATACAAGCAAGCACAGGTGAGAAACGCATGCTCGATAATTGTAAAACATTGCATTGTGAGTAGCAATTAGAAAACAAAGGAACAGCGAAACTCTTTTGCATGAGGTTATCGAGCACGAAACGAAAGTCTACTTGTTGTTCACTTTTACCAAATATTTATTATTTTAATATTGCTCAGCTGATAGCTAAGATTAACATCAAGTAACGATTACACGCCGGTTTGAAATAAATCGAAATACCGTTCACAGCATGCCGGCTCGTCCCGCGACCTCGAATTGCATTTTCACCAAAGCACACTACTTCCGCATTGACCACACACCAATTATCATTTTTGCTTCTCAAACGCTTATTCCATACACCAACAAAAAAGCTGCGGATTAAACCGCACCTTGTCCATTATGATGTCCTCAATTTTAGGCAAATCTTTAGGCTTCTCCATTGACGTAGCCTGGAAGCGGAACTGCATCAGAAATGACCGATCGTAGACTTTTTTTCCATCGTCCTCACCAGGACGATCTGAATGATATTAACATGAACATCACATATTCACATCAGCATCGAGAAGGTGTCTTTTACAACCTATAAGCTTCAGTGTACTGAATAGTAATTGTAAAAACTTGGAGTCAATTATCAAAGCATTGCAAGCACATGGCTTTGTATCTGAAGGATCCACTTCGCGTCTTCTCTGAAGACAGCTAGCAATAACATTTACTCCCATAAATTGTCGTTGCCACTGACGACGTGTTTAACGCGGTTTAATCAGAGAAAAGGCAGCGTTGCATTAAAACATCAATGCTTGCTCATGAATACATCATAACTAACTGCAGTTTACTAACATTTTCCATCCATCTGCGACGTCAGAGATCAAAGCAACCCGAGAAAAATGCTGCACGCAGTAAGCCTGAGCTGTACAAGTTATCCAAGCTATGTAGGGCGCTTTCTGCGGCTCAGTCACCTGCATCTTGCGGCTCATGAAGGTTCAAGCAAACGAAGAGACTTGGTGTGACAAACGGGTTCAAGCTGATAAGCGGTAAAGCATTCGCAGCATTGTACCGCAGACACCACGTGGTTGTGCGTGTCGCACATTTAAAGCTCGATTTCGTTCAGACGCGCGGTTGACCCGCGACGAAAGACACTCCCCAACTCAGTGTTTGTTTCTTTAAGTCGATCAAAATCAAATTGTGCTGCAAAACTCTTCAAATTTATAAGATTTTTTTGTTTATATATAAAAACAAATTGTGCTGCAAAACCCTTCAAATTTATAAGATTTTTTTGTTTATATTGCAGCCTCCCCAGTAAAGCAGGTACAGTTTCCGAAAAAAAACTCTTTACTGAAATACACTACACTTCAAACAAAAATACGATACTGGGTGGTCCAGGCTCATTGATGACTCGACAATTGTTTCTAATGATGAGGATTTGAGAGATGCATGACCCGACTTGGCTTGCGCGCCCATTAGTTTCACTTTCACTTTAAAAATGGCTGATCTCCTTCGCTATGGACACAGCATGTTTATTCCCGAACTGAGACCACAACGATCATGACTTATCAGTTATCAAATAATATTTTCTGTCAAACAATTGTACTACCTGTCAGAGAAAGTGCTAACGTATTTAAGGATTTGCAATTTAAAGATTGCAATAAGGTTTTAGGTTGATGATACAGTGAGCAATTTGTTGAACTATTTAATGTGATGAAGTAACAAGAAGTAGTTGAACTCGAAAAGAATACGAAGCACTAACATTGGCGACAACAGGCAAAAACGACTGGCTCATATCAAAGAGGTGGTTACACCAATGCATGCAGACAGACAAGAAATTGTTTGCATCAAGAAACAATGAAGTATGTTTGTTTACTATTAGGCACTAACAAACCCATACACAAAAAATGTGGTTTTGTTTATTTTAAGCACCCCCAAACAGTCATCTGACATGCATACTCGTATATGACAATATGTTGTGTTAACAGCATGCATCATCGAATCCGCATGTCACTGTACGTAAGTACCTTGTAAACAATTGGCCGATATGGCAAGACTGGTTAAATTGCTTATCCGTGTATATCTACATTAAATATTTGTCTTTCAAGGTATTCTTTCGGGTAAAAAACATCAACGCAATAAGAATTTGACTGTCTGTCACTTAACGCATGAATAACATGAAGCGAATTTAACGAGGGTTTCCGTAAATCACACGAACTGTTGCCAAAATAGCAATGCGATGACAAGCTAACCAGTTTGGCAGCTTTCACTAGATTTTTTCGTGAAATCACAAGTGTTTTCTCAAAAAATGGTTTGTCAAGGTGTAAAAACAGAGTAGATTGTTGCCAAAAACTGCCACCACGTTTAATCATTTCGCACCACGCGTTCCCAGCACGATCAGGTGGTGTGAAACTGTCAATTGGCTTGCATATCACCATATTTGAGAATAGCGTGCATGAAACCTAAGCATAAAGAATTATGCTTGCTTTCCTGACTACTGAATGAAAAGCTACTGAATAGCATTAAGTACTCCATCGAAAAACAACTTCTTAGACATTTGCTTTTAAGATTAATACACGTTTGATTTTTTTATCATTCATAGTGAACCAAACACAACATCTGCCTAAGGCACCTCGAACAGCTTACAAATTGGGGATAAAATCGCCAACAACCATTGCTACAAGTTTGCCAAAACACCCAACTTTTCATTCCGCGAAATTAATAAAAACACCGCAACAAGATCACCGTGTCACAAACATGGTAACACGTCACAATCAGAACTGGACAAACGACTGAACAATTTGACGAAATAATTACGAGCCATGAACGACACGAAACACTTTTACAGCAATCAAAAAGTATACCTAGATCTTTCTTGTCACTATCGGCGGCATTTTCCATAAGAGCTTCATTGGTTTTCGGGTTATCAGCAGTGACAGGCTGTAAGAATATCGTTAACATTGCAGGAAAACACTTCAACTCAAAGCAAAGGATACTTTGCAAACTACATGAAACAAACCATTTTTCGCAAAACGTCCGAAATATAAGTAAACCTTGAAACCAGGGTTCCCACACATTTCTATAAAAATTATTTTCCACACTTTTTCAATACTAAATTCATAACGTTCAATACCACTACTTCTCTTCATTTTTTGAAATACATAATCATGAAACTCAATATTGCACATTGCACAACACTACATAAATAATTAATGAAAGTGCTTTGCCGTAAGTAAAATTCTGCACAGATACTTCAAATTTCTTTTCCATTTGAAACTTCCATACTTTTTCAATACTTTATGCACATTTTGGCCAAATTCAATACTTTTTCACTGTCTTGAAAACCAATTTTGAAATTCAATCCTTTTTCAATACTTTCAATACCGCGTGAGAACCCTGTAAAACTCAAAGGTAGTTGATTTGCAACTGACCCATTCAAATTAGCACAATATTTTACGTTAGATTTAAAATTTGTTTCCAAATAAGTTAATCAGTTTTCGGATACGTTATGACTTAATCAAACTACTGCTTCCTGATACGAACAGTTGTATCAACAGAGTTATTTTGGGAATGGTCAATTTGAACAAACCTGCATGTTAACTTCCTTTTCCTTTGGTACTGAAGTATTGACATTGGCAGTTTTGGCTTCTTTCTTGTTTCCTGCATCCACTGTAGGCTCAGGCAGCGGAGAGGCTTTATCTTTAGGCAATCCTTTAACAGTCATTATATCAGAGTCATTTTTAGAAGACAACTCAGGGATTTCGCGCACAGCAGTTGCAGACTTCGCTGCAACGTTGCTAGCTGGTGGCGCATCAACAGGAGCAACTAAGTCGTGTAAGTTGTCCGTGGCGGGTGAAGCTATTTCAACAGAAATGTCAGTTTTCCTTTCCTTGTCTACCTCATTCAAACCAGGCGATTGCTCTTTGTTTTCGCTGGCACCTTCTTCTCCATTAACCAGCGGCTCACTGGGTGCCACAACCGGCACCGGTTCCGGAACAGCAAAATTGTCCTGGTCCTTGAGACTTGGGACTGTTTCAGCAACTGCAGCGTCTACTTCTATTTTACCCGGTTGTTTATCCGTATCCTGCTTCGGAGGTTCAACACTGGGTTGGACGTGCTCAATATTAGGCCGGATATCATCGTTGGGTTGTTCTTCTGCAGCTGCTGTTGCAAATTGAGGAGGCGCTTTGCTGGCCGCTGAATCGACGTTCACAGGGGCAGCAACCAAGTCCGGACTGGTGCCATTCACTGGTTTCAGTTCTGGTGAAGCTTCACTGAAAACCTGCTCAGCTTCTAATTGACCGGTAACTTTCACAACGGGCGCAGGTGAGCCCTGGTCAATAACCACAGTGGGTGCAGGATCTCTCGGTGGAAGAGGCTCATGAATCACCGGAGTGGAACGGGGCGAGGGTCGTGGGGCTTGTGGATGGCTGACGGAAACCTAAATGTATCGGAACATTTGACCCAACCAACGTAGCAGACTTAACACTGTTGCCTGGTATTGTTTGCACAAATGAAAATACATTTTAGTTTTGTCCACGACCTTAAAATTCACTCCAACTGCAATTTTGAGACTGAGCAACAACTTTAAAAGAAGCGGGATACACCGAATCAAATTTATTTTTCTAAAAATTGATTATCACTTGCAAATGAGCCTTTCAACTTTTGGGAGATCTAATTGGAACAAAAAGGGTGTTGCTTTCCGGTCAAGACGTAAATGCGACTGCTTTTGCAAATGAGTGGTGCAGCCACAAGGGAGCAAAACGAAGAAACAAAACAGGAATCGATAAACAAAACAGACGGGAATACGTTTGGCCATATTTTAATTATTGGACTATCCCGAAGATAAAACGTACTTTGAGGTGGAACTCGTCACAATAATGAAATAAAAAAGCACAAACTTATGTCGCGCAGGAAACCTGTTTTGAGAAAAATATTGACAACACATGGGATTCCATCGATACCACATGTCACTAAAACTTCGTGAAAATTACAACATAACGCAAACCTTTCAACATGGGTTTAAATATCATAGTAGCCTTGCAGACTTTAAAAAACGTCATACCAGATTTAGTCAGCCTCATGACTATCTTAACAACTTACTTGATTTTTAGGTGGTTGGCCTGGACTGTCAGTAGCAGCGGCTGCTACTTGTGCAGCGAACTGAGCAGCGATTTTCTGAGCTGGGTTGTTTTGTGACGCCTGATAAAATATTTCTAAGTTTAATAACTCCGCAGTAGATTGAATGTTTAGCCCATTTTAATAATAAAATTTCAGTTAATTTTAGGGGCAACGCTTAGACGCAATGTATGCTTCACAAGTTTCATAATTTCAATAACGAATCAATGCAAGATTTGAACTTTGAACTAATAATTAATTTGAACATTAAATATTCAGAGAGCATGTTCGCGAAGATCAGCTGGTTTTGAGGCACAGCCATGCTGAGTGGACTCATCAAGGAATATCTTTATTGATGAAAAAATAACTTCACACAAAAGTGGAATTAACTCCGCTTTGATGAAAATCGATAAATAGTTGATGCTGCTTTGACATTACTTGTAACACGCCTGCCCGTTCAACTTTCACCGAGTCTCGCTCAGCAAAGGCAACCGTCACAAGATGAAACAGTAAAACTACGATGAACTTCTTATTTTGTAAAGAAGGGTTAACAGAAATTGACAGTTTCATAATTTGGAAGGAATTGACATACAGGTTGAACTGGTGTGGCTGTTTGAGTTCTCGAAGGTGAAGGAGATGACTCAGAATGTCTTCCTGACGACAGAACATTGTTTGTAACATCTTCGAGAGTGTTTGGATCTTTGATGGTGATTCGACTGGAGCTGCGTGGTTGCGTTTGCTGTAAGAGTTTGAGTTAAGCGGATGTGAGGTCCATTCAAGGCCACATAATAAACACGAACAGCGAAAATATACTGCAACTGCGAACAAGTTTGAAACAACAGCATCAACTCAATATGACCCACGGGTAATAAACCAACGTTAAGTGAACAATACTAGTCACAACTACTTCACGGCGTTGCTTTCGTACTATGACGGTTGTGATCAGGTACTGAGAATAAAGCATGAGCAGGTGGGGTGGTGCATTTAGTAAATTCTTGTCTAACAAGTTGCCGCGAGTTTAAAGTGTTGTAACATTACTATTGGCTCTCACAAAGGCCTGTTTCAAGATATCAGTTTGGGTGGTTTCCCTCGACAGCCCCGATCGGCAGGTGTGGGTTTTCGGTCAAATAATGTCGACACTGTTGTGCTGGTTCCTCAAACATGGGTTGCCATGTGAGCGGCATTTGCTTTGCGAAACAAGCGCCACATTTCAATAGAAATTGCACAAAAACCCAAAATTAGAATCTTAATCACCTAGTTATTCTTAAATCGTCTTTAGAGGAAAAATATTTTCCCAGTATACAAAACATTGCTTGATTGTGGTGTAATGCGCCAACGCACATACGACTGTGCAGGAAATAGTAAATTTCTATTGTTCGAGGTTAGCTAATAAACAACCGACATCCTTACACGTTGACACAGAGACCGTTTATTTTAAAGAATGAAAACATTTACATAATCTTCATTTGAAATGCTCAGAGTTGGTCCCCACTCGTGTTCGCACCACTTTTGAAAAACTTTACTTGCAACGCATAACACTGCCGTTTAGTGGTTTCAGTGCCAACAGCAATATTCATAAAAAAATAAGAGGTTCTTCAAACAAAGTTTTCAGCAAAGGCCCGCGCCTGATCAGGGACTATCCTCAACTTACAGTTACTGGTGCAGCGGGTCCCGCCACGACTGGAGAATGATTTGACGGACTTTGGTACGGCTGAAAAAAAACAGTAGTACAGAAGCAAACGCACATAAGGTACATTTGTATTTCATAACACAACAAACTTTAGACTGGCGGCAAGGTTCTGAAGAATGTGCCTGCTTTCTGCTTTCATTCTTCTGCGACGATTAAAACTTGCAAGCGTATCTATTTTTCATAGTTAAAGGCCACAAAGATGGCGGCAATTAAATCAGTCACAGTTTATTTACGAGGAAACTAGTTTCGGGTTTTCCAACGCCTCGCCAGTCCTTATTCAAATAGATGAAAACATTTTATTGTATTTCATAAAATGCATATCGCAACAGGTAACCAAGAAACTGTAGAATGAATTAGTTAAAATAAAGCGAAAAAACTGTCCAACTGGCACAAAATGTCTACTAGCAAAGAAGTACAAACACTCACCACTTCAAAGGTCGCGGGATACCCAGTTATTTGTGGAACAGTGCTATAGACATGAGTTTGTTGATCTGTAGAAAGCATCACAGCGTACATTATTGAAGAAAATGCTGTAACACCAAAAAAGCCCTGCGCGAGGGCTGTTAACCATGGTTCCCTCTAAGAAAATTCTACACTGAGCAAATGTTTGTTTTGTTGCGCACTAAGCGCATGCAACTGCGCAACTACGTAAGCACAAGACCAGTGAAGCGTTCCCAACGTCAAAGGGGCTATGCGATATATATATATATCCATATATACGGTATTAAATTTAGAATGTTGGAAGTGCGCGAGAACGAGACAGCACTGCGTAAATTGTCTCGTGGTACTGCGCATGCGCAGCTTAGAGGGAGCACTGCTATATATATATATATATATATACCGTATAACATATATATATATATACCGTATACTAAATTTAGAATGTTGGAAGTGCGCGAGAACGAGACAGCACTGCGCAGATTGTCTGTCGGTACTGCGCATTTGCCAAGTTGCGCATCTTAGAGGCAACACTGCCGTTAACGTTTCATGGATATTTGCAGTGCATTTGCTACGGGTTCGGTGGAACAAATCCGAGTTGCGCAGATCAATACAACAAGCTTGTTTACTAATATTTTTATTTAATATCTTCATTAACATTTTCATATCTAGAACAATTAGATATCAAATTCGAAAATGTCACTCATGGTAAGGAAACACATTTTTCACTAAACTGTATGTACTCGTGAGGTGGTCAAATTGCAATACGACGAACTATCACCATCGGACGACCAAATGAAACTTTTAGAACAGTGGTTCCCAAACTGGGGGTAAATTACCCCCGGGGTTAATATGCAGTTCTTCAGAGGGTAACGCGGAACCAAAACCACAATGTTGTTCTGTTTTATGAGCAATCACTGGAAAAGAAATTTTCGACATGAACTGCGAAAAGTTTTCATTGAGGGTATCTTGATTTGGGCAACGGTTCCAGTAAGTTTGGGAACCACTGCTTTAGAAGATATCGGTTTGTTAAAAGTCATTGGTAGTAGGATCAACTTCTCCATTTAACAATTAACTTGATACAGTCACATAAAAAGTCCACAAAAACTGAAAAAGGTAGGAGATAATCTATAAGTTTCTAAATGAAGTAAGAACTTAAGCAATGTGAATAACATGCATAACATTTGGATAAAGATCTTATCAAACAAAGTGGTTGACTTGATGATGGCTCAATATGTTGTCCAGTAAACTACGGTTGAATAACATTGTCACATACAGAGGCAGCAGGCCACTTACAAGAAAATGAAGGTGATGGCCCCTGCAGTTGCGGACGAGCTGAAGGTACAGCTGCATTTTGATGTTGCTGCGGAAGATAGGGAGATTGCTGGACAACCTGATCATACAACATGTCAAAAAAAATTAACAATGAATCATGCAGACTGCAAACCAAGAACAGTAATTCTGTTGAGAAAACACTTCTGTGCAATTTATAATCTAAGTTGTATCTCACTAAACATTCATTGTCACCATTTTGGACGCTCAAGGGTTTTGAATTTTGGTGACAGCAATTGGCGGCAGGCCAAAAGCCTGAATTGTGCTTCTTGCCGGGGCGGTTGAGGTGAACGCTCTTGCCCAAGGAGCGCAATAGCAATTCACTCAGTGGCTGTGGATCGAACACCCAACCTTCCAAATGAGAGGCGGACACTTTACCACTGAGCTATCGCCATCCCCTGTTAAAATGGAATCAATTTTATTCTGCAGCAACAGCACAATGAAGTTTTTGCCTATTTTTTAAAAATAATCATGCACAAATTAACGTTTGATGTGAGTTGAGTAATTTCTTTTTGAAGTGTAGTGCACATGCTGTTGTACCTGACAAAAGTTTTAAATTCGCTTGCAGTTGTACAGGACTTGTGATCTTAGCTGCGTTCGAATTAACTGGAGGAACAAAAGAAATCCCTTGTCCCATTAAAATTTCACTGCGTTGACAATTGGAAAAAATTGCTAAGAAATTTTTTCCTAGAGATAACAAAACATATTTCAGATTTATGCTTCCTCATACAGATGGCACAGGCCAGCATTTTTGCAGCACGGCCCGCCCGAAGCTAACAAGAAACCACTCTTGGTTTATGCTAAACCACAACTTATTTTCTGGCCCGGACCAGCCCGTAATATACATATCCTCAAAAGCAAAGTAACAACACTTAAGTTTTCAGTTCATTGTCTTTTGGACAATAAACCCATGTAGTCTTAACGGCTATAGATCACCAGAGCACTTTTGAGAACTTATTCGTCCGCCGCCTGTAACATGACACTAACACACGACAAGTGTGCTAGGCTGCACTACACTTGCTAGTAACATATTGAACCTAAACTTAAAGATTAACTAACACCTAATCCTAAACTAGGGGTTCCCAAACTGGGGTACATGTACCCCTATGCTAGTAGGGGTGCATTTGCCTATCTGAAGGGGTACATTTGAGGTTAGAAACAGAAGGGAAAAAATGTTTACATATTATTCATTTTGAAATATTTATACATACATCAGTGAACATTATTTTCAAAATCATTATATGCTTATTGGTAAATACATTCTCGTTATTTTCCACAGCCTTTTTGTCATAAGAGATTTTAGGGGTACATGCTCACCTATCGAAATGCTGAAGGGGTACATGGCCAGAGAAAGTTTGATAGCACCTGTCCCAAACCTAAACCAAATCCCATTGACCTGAGGGAGCTTTCGTGGGCTTAGTCCCCCAAACAAAGCACCAAGCCCACCAAATTGAAACATTAAACACTATAAACCAGTGGAGTTTTTGTCAATTTTTAGAATGTCAAGCCACCCCACACCAATGCAAAGCCCCCCTATTGAAAACTTTCTGGAGACGGTTCTGCCTAATCCTCGGCAACAGCGACAGACTATAAATGAAAGTGTCTGTTGCTTTGATTGATTCATAACATAGTTAACTGGTTTGCATGGAAACAAGTGAAACAGAACATTAGCAGAACGGTAAAATGGAGAGAATGGCAGCAAAACATTTCCTTGTTAGATTTTGACACTTTGCAAAAACAAAAATTTTCACCGAATTGGCGAGCAGACCGCAGCAGCCTGGAATGACGTCACCGCTAAAAAAATTGTTAGCGGACTGTTTCAAAGCCTTTAGCGGACTGCTTGAAGACTGGACTGTTAGCGGCCCGTGCCATCTCTACTTCCTCACCTAACTTTGGCACACGAAAAGTGGAAGTGCTGAATATCCTTATGATGAAAATCACGGCCAGTGAAAACAGTATCAACGAGTAAACGACGTATTGCTAACGTTTCAATAACTCCTGTTGTTATCATCATCAGTGCATTGCTCACTTAACTAGTTCATGGTAAAAGAAGAAAATTTCAGCAACAGCAAGGTTTTTTTAAGAATAATGTTAGGTACCCGATATGGATATGTAGGGACCTGATTTCTCTGATTCTAGGGACCTGATTTTCTCTTGATTCCAGGGACCCGATGATAATTTTCCCTGATTTTAGGGACCCAAATTGGGTCCATAAAACACCTAAAAAACCCTGGCGACAGTTCCCAATACACAACTATTTTTAAAGAAAAGGGCATTTGGTTAAGACTACTTGTAACATCGCATAACAATAATGCTTGTAGATGACTTTGCACTTCATTAGCACTGTGTTTATAATGTTTTGTTGCATTACTTTCATCAATCTTTGCAGAGAAATCGAACATGGAAAAAAAACATTGCTGATTGCAACTGTCACTAGTAGCTAATGTGGCTGCCGTAATATCTATCCTGTGAATTCCAGTATGTACTGTACAGAATTGCGTAAGTAACATGATATCATCATTCATTAAACAAACAAGAAAAAACATATCACAATTGTGATGAAAATTATTTTTGCCTGTCAACAGTATGATGACCACTGGGTGCAGTGACGACAATGTAAAGGGAATAGTACATCAGTTAGACCTTTCCTTCTGCTTGTTTTTACTTTGTATTTATCATCCATGCAATTTGTGCAGAACATACATTGTTTCAGTGCACTTGTTACAATTATCACCAACAGTGAAATTGCATTTCACCTGAACTGGTGTCTTGCTGACCAACTGTGCAGTTCCTGTGGTTGGACAAACTTTTGCTGATTTATAATTTGAATTCATGGCCAAGTACTTGGCAGAGAATGTGCACTTGCCTCAGCACAGTATATAACATCGGTTATGGCCAAAAAGGCACTTTTTTGCATTTGGCAAAAAAGTGACTTTTTGACCATAATTTTTGAACCAGAAATGCTAGATTGCCAATCAAAGGCTCTAAATCAGTGGTTCCCAACTGGTGGGTTGCGGAGTTGTGGCCATGGGGTCATGAACAACAGCCTCAATAGTTTGTTGAAGTCTCAAATTTTTGGAACTGCGCATATCAGCATTTTTTGTTACATCAGCAAAATATTTTTGTGAAGTTCACATTATCTCAATGGTAATTCCTATCTGGTTTCTACTATACAGATTCAATTGACCTTATTGTAGAAACATGCCAACACCAGAAAAAGTAGGCTCTGTCCAATGATTCTGAGATTACGTCAGCCTCATCAACATCTGTCCTGCTGTGAAGTCTTGCCAGCTGAAATTTCAACAAAGCACAACCAATTTTTTCATTGTTCCGTATTACATTCATTAAACCTAACTATGCTCCTCTTTCATTGTCTGCTTCCATTTGTTTCCACCTACCTCTGTGAGAAGCGGTGAAATTTAGGGGATGCGAACGAGAAATGGTCACCTTGATTCACCCTTATTTTTCATGCCGGCAGGGGATGATCCAGCCAGTAAGTTTGGGGGGTGATTTCAGTAACATTTGGTTGTCAAATCTCATAACGGCTTCGTAACTGTAAGAGGGATGAAGTACTCGTATGTACTTCGTAACAGTGCTGTGACAAAACAATGGATGAAAAAATGACCTTCTATCGTAAATGTTGTTTTCTGAATTGTAAAAAATCGTAGTGAATAATGTTACTTTCTTCAAGTATGTACTTTCCACGATGGGTGTAAGCAAGGAATCGATCAGCAAATTTTTAATAGGAAATCGATTTCACGTAAAATTATGCATCTAGAATCTAAATGACCAAAAAATTTGTCTATTTGATCAAATGACCAAATGAGATTAGTGTTACTTTCTTATGTTTTAGGTGGCGCAATCGCCACAATTGCTCCCTCTCTGGATTTGCCCCTATATACCACGGGCACCCTCTGAGAGTTTTGCACTTAGTTTTTGCCTGTATTGTTTTGGCTGTAGACTGATTTTTTTTAAATGACCAAAAAATGTGTCTATTTGATCATAATGCCTGAAAAGGCAGGCTAGTGAAAATTGTTTCAGCGAGTTTTCATACTGTTACAAGACAAATGCCGTAAGGATTTCAGCAAAAAACACAGGTTTTTGCATTGTTCTGTTAAAAAAGCTACAAACCACTCTACAGCCACATTTAATATGATCTGAAGAAAGTCATGTTTTTCAAAAGAAAGCAACAATTAGCCTATGTGGAAATGTGCCAAACGGGGCTCCTCAACAACTCTTTTGGGGCACACTTCTGAGAGTTTGCCTCTGGCCCTAAGTTTTATTATCTACCCCTGCCTGTGATGCTGGATTTTCAACCCTTGTCCACATTAAAACAAAAGCCAAGGAATAGATTAGACGTTGAGAATGGCATGAGATTAGTTCTCACCAACATGTCCCCCATGCACGAGTTTCAAAACTAGTTGCACAGATGCGAGCTCAGTTGTCCTGCTGATCAGCATAGGTGCTATTTTCTTTTGCATAAGAACGTAAATACATTGAATCCAACATGTCGAATAATTGTTTCTTATCTTGTTGGTTGTTATTCGAACATCCTTAGAGTTGTAGGTAAAGTCTCAAAAACTTGCCGAGTCTTTTGAGGGTTTGAACAGCTCTCTAGCACAATCGGCTGAAGAGCTATGTGGTTGGTAAGTCAACCGAAATATCTCTGGTTTTTCGCCAATTTCGAAGTATGATATATTCGTAGACCAGCAGCCTAAGTGTTAAAACTAATCCACATGTTTGCAACTTTCATGTAAAAAGAGCAGGTTACAATGATTACTTCAGTTCAAGCAGGCCTGAGAAAGTCATCAACATTTTATTCCAGACTCGCAGAGGTTGGCAGACTTCTTGGACCCAATGCTGTCGCTTATAACCTTGACGGCTGGTCTACAAATATAACGTACCTGGAAATCGGCCTAAAACCAGCAGTTTTCAGTTGCCTTACCAACGCCATAGCTCCTCTGCCGATTGTGCCAGAGAGCTGTTCAAACCCTCAAAAGATTCGGCAAGTCTTCAAGTCAAACTTCAAAAAAAATTTTTGGTTGGGGGTTGCAGATTTTTGTGAGTGACATCATGCGGGTCGCAACGTTCATCACCTCTGATCTAAAGTAATAAAACTATTATACTAATTAGCTAATTAATTAATTTGTTTATTTTAAATCACAACTTTTGAACCAAAAACACTAGAAAGTCGACCAAAGGCTCAAACGACTTGGACTCGGGCGTAGTTTCCAATGAAAACTTCAGCAAAATACTTTGGCCTAGCGGTTGGTCCCTAGGCCAGGCAATATGAGCCAAAATCACCCAAAAACTACTTCACTTATGATGCCACTCACAAAAAATCCACAACCCCCAACCAAAAATTTTTTTTCCGAGTGCAGACTAGATGACTGGCCAACCCATTTGAGCCCTTGAACAGCTCTCTAGCGCAATCGGCGGAGGAGCTATGGTGTCGGTAAGGCAACCAAAAACTGCTGGTTTTATGCCAAAATCCAGGTACGATATATTCATAGACCGGCTCTCAAAGGATCTTGTTTTTTTACATAGCAGCACTATAGAGAAATATGTTTTTTTGCAGTGAGATCATACAAGAAATGCTCACATGAGGTAAATAACTTGTCTGGGGTAAAAAGAACTTGTTTTTTCTTGCCCAAGTCAATACAACTGTTTGGGGTAAAACCGAACTAAAACCAAAAATGTAAAGTTTTCAAAATTTTTATTGGTATAGGTATGCAGAGACATGTGTTACCAAGGAAGTTGCCACCTTTGACACGTTTATGCTAATTATGTCTAAACCATCATAAAAGTTCATAAAATTTGTTTGAAACTTTTGGTCATATCTAATATCAACATCAGTTTTCAAACAGATCTGATAACCTTATATGTTATAAACAATGTCTCAATAAATGCGTCTGTAGCACCAATGCCTTTAAAAATTTTTCTTTTCAATAATTTTTTTGGGGTAATTACTTTTTACTCAACATTGAGCAGATTTTTTACCCCACTAGACGATAGCCTAGCTCAATCCCAGTGATGACATGATACATTTGTACATACCATTAGTGCAGAAAAATCAACTAAAACCAACTGCTTAACAAGCACTACACAATAAACTAAACAACTAACAAAAAGTTGCAATAACTATGAGACTGACACATGGCAATATATGTTATCAGGATATGAAAGGTATATATATAACAACTTTCTCATTTCTTGAATCTTGCACATTTAATCTTGGTAATGACACTTAGGTTTTACACCTCACACTTATTACACTCTTCTCATGAACAATTTCTTCCTACTTGACACAAAGAGAATAAATTGCCAATAGCAGGTATATACGTATCTCTAGGAAATTATGTGAGTGATCACAAAATCCAAGAAAGCTCATATTATATACATAGGAGTAGTGAGGTGAAGTGCTACTAATTCCCTAGTTCATATATAAGTACTTCAGAAACTTCACAATCATGGTTTAACACTTTGAGAGCCGGGTTAATTCAAGCGGTTCGCAAAAAGCAGCTGATTCGCACGTGGCTTTGCAGATGAACATCTCCGCTCCTGTTCGCTCTAGCAACTCGGCGAAAATCTCAAAGAACGTGGCCAGTCTAGTAGATTAGACTCGAAAAAAAATTTTTTACTTGGGGGGTGCAGGTTGTGTGTGAGTGACGTCATAAGTGGAGGACTTTTAGGCCACTTGGCCCACTTTGCCTGGCCCTGGAGGCCAACCGTTAGGTGGTAGTATTTCACTGAAGTTTTTACTGGAAACTAGGCTACAATCCGAGTCTTTTGATACTTTGGATGACCTGTTGGGGTTTCTGGTTCAAAAGTTGTGATGTTAGTTAGTAAAAATATTTGACTAATTAGCTAATTAGA
>Ga0210059_1004983_pt1 | contig 21365 bp, 11 predicted proteins | sample Ectturendosymbi2_FD_188042 | JGI IMG/M metagenome (GOLD analysis project Ga0210059, IMG submission 188042) | Ecteinascidia turbinata endosymbiont from Florida, USA - Sample 2 (SPAdes) (version 2) | ecosystem: Host-associated > Tunicates > Ascidians > Unclassified | place: Key West, Florida...
ATTCAAGATTTTTGAGCAACTTGCGCTTGCCCTGAAAAACAGAGTTGCCCTGGAATTTTTGACTGTACTGAAATATATTTTATTATTCAGGATTTTTGAGGAACTTGCGGTTGCCCTGAAAACAGAGTTTGCCCTGAAATTTTTCAAGCCCGGGGGGGCGGCCGCCCCCCCACCTCTTACGCCTATGTTGATGCGTGCATATTTTTGATTGAATTCAGTATAAATTTTAAATGGGGTAGAGGGCAAATTGTTTTCTCCATCTCGCAAATAACACAACAACAAAGCTTAGCCACTGACTTATTTGAACGGCTAAATTTTGAGCAATCATTTTTAAAACCGTTTTTTAAGGAACTCCTTGCAAAACTTTATAAAAAATAACCTATGCAAAGTCTCGAGATGAAGAGTTCGAGACCGAGACGGAAATCCTTCAAGACCGAGATGAGACCTGAGACCAGGGCCGGCCCTAGCAGTTGCGGGGCCCAATGCAAAACCTGGGCGTGGGACCCAATGCAAAACCAAGGCGCGGGGCACCCTTGAGCAGTGCTTTTATGACGTCAACGTGTTCAGTCAACCGTGTTACGATCGTGGTAGAGCGCAGATATGCAGTAAAGCACTAACACGAGAATTGAGCACTTTTGCTAACGGTAAATAGGAAATTCGCTAGTTCTGACGAGAGCGCTCTTTGTCAACAATGAAATTCATATGGCGTTTCTACTGATTTCTCAAGCGCAAGGTGAATCTGACAAAAATGAACAACCTATTCAAACACCATGGCGCGGGACCCCAGAGGCACGGGGCCCAATGTAGTCGAGACCAACACCGAGACCAAGTCTGGAGATTCCATCATTGCCAAAAAGTCACAACAATGTCGCTAGTACTTTCTTCAAGAGCACATTTGCTTCCGAAAGACCTCAGGTTCGAACATGGGGAAGCCAAACTAACCTCATTACGCCCGTGCATAGACTGTAAAACAACTTCTTTATCATAACCGTTCAAAGAATATTATTTTCAGATCACGTTTTTTAAAGGAGCATCCGACAAATAACTATTCTTTTTTCAAGAAAACATTTCAAGGTTATGGTTTTTCAAAATAGATCCTACATCAGTAAAACAACACCTAAAAATTTTAACGTGCCGCAAACGTAGCGGTAGCGATAGCTCGCTGCTATTTTTAATCAGTAGCAGGAGTTGTTGCGTTGCTTTTATATTTAACAAATAGTGGGAGAGCTGCTACTCCCTCTGTGTAAGCTAATATCCGATATTTGTCACATCTGTCAGTTTCATGCGGTCATTATTGCTTAATATTTTTATAGTGGGATTAGGTTGCTATGGCCTTAATTAAGGATTTTTTTGCAACATCGAGAGACGTTGACTCAAATTTCCAAGTCTTTGATAGTTTTATTCAGCCATTTTGTTTTTTTAATCACGTTAGTCATTAATTGGTTCATTAAATTTTGTACGGAATGATATCAAACTTTAGTGTGTGTGCTTTGTGTATGTGGGAAGAGTTTGACTAAATTAAGAACCAATGAATACCATATTTTGCAGGCAATTGAAAACGTTAACAAAAAGCGTGGAAATTTTTCCCACGGCTCAGAATTTCGGATTCTAGCCCCGGAAGACTCATGGTAAAAATTCCGAAAGGTTCTTTTCCGAGATTGGCCCCGAGACCGATGCTACCTGGAATAGTGTCCATGTGAGAAGTGATTAACAGCGAGTAAAATGGTATGTTTGTGTAGACTGTTGCTTTACTTATACTCTGCATGGATTTTGTTAAATGTATTAAGTCCTTTCGTGAAGGTTCGTTCTGAGATTTGCATGATTTTTGCAGATAAGCAGTCGATATTTCAGGCAGCAAATCCTAATTGTTGCTCATTTCAGGTGTTAGGCTTCATACAGAAAATGAGAAAGTTCAATTTCCTGTTGAAAGGAAATAGAAACCTAAATATTTTTGTCTTGACTAGGTACATCTGTTGGTTATATTCTTTTTGCTGAATTCTGTTTTCTAACATTATGCGTGTTATGTTATTGATTTTTGCTTTGGGTGGTAACAGTTGAGTCAATTGGGTTAATGATCAGTAATTCTAATTGTATTCTAGTCACAAGAATAAGAAAACACCAATACTAAACCAGACAAGGTACACCAAAGCTAAATAATAACTGCAAGAATGAACAATTAAAGAAACCATCAAAAGTTTATGTGTCATAAGATAATTTGAACAAGAAGTTAAAATCATCCAACAAAGACTTGATAAATAAATGGATGATGTGAAATATGTACATGCCTGCGTAAGACAAGTGAGTAACAATGCAGGTTATGAAACGAAAAGCCATGCAGCAAAGATGCAGTAGAACAAGAACAGCCCTGCACCACTCAGATCCAAGGACCAAATTATCAACATAATTTGGCATGGACCACAAAAGTCTATTTCATTTTGATGTAGAGATTTCATTGTAGCATGGAAAAAATTCTGGAACGACAATTACTTATCTGAGGTTGAGCTTTTACAACATTTTCTATGAGAATGCTTTTGCAGTTGTATGTTCACGTACAGGCCTGCAGTAGAACAATGAAAATGGGTTTATCAAAAGTCATATCATAACTTCACAAAATAATTTTATACAATGCAAATCATTATGAAGTAGTTCAAGTACTGTACCACACCTACCCTTCAAGGGGAGAATAGGTGTGGTACTTAAACTAATTATACCAATGGTTCTCAAACTTTGGTTGTTGTGACACCCTTGGAAAAGTTTGTTGGATTTACGACTCATCAACATTAAGAATAAAGACACGTATTTTTCAAAGTTTTCTTTACTGATGAAACAAAAAAAAAATAGGTAGTGTTTATTTTACCGGCGATATTCTGGCGGCAACAGATCGGCTGAAGCTATTGTGGCGCCAGTCCATGATTCGGTCTCGTGGCATGATGCAATACCAAGAAAAAGGTCACTTGGTCAGAAAACGCTGTTCTGCTCGTGGTGTAATGGTTAGGTTACGGCTGCTATGCAAATGGTTTGAGGTTCGACTCTTGCCATGAAGACTTTCATTTCGTTTTTTCTTTGCTTTTTTCCAGGCTCCGCTTTTTAGTTGTTACCTTTACAGGTTAGTCACTTAGTGTTGTTAGGTTAGCTTTAGGTTAGGGTTAGCTTAGGCTACGGTTAAGGTTAGTGTTAGGTTGTAGGTTAATCTTTAGTTACATTCACTGTGTTGCTACCAAGGCTTGTGCTGCTGTCATCCTGGCGGCAAAATAGACACTGCCAAAAAATAAGCATCATTTATAGCAAAAAGATGTGTGGCCTTGCTTATTTTCACTAGTTAGTAAAATCTTTTGGAAGAATTGTAAAAGTGCCACCTGCATTACCCTCAAGGTTTATTCGTGATCAATATTTGTTTTTTCATCATTTCGATTGCAGAAAGTGCTGCTTCGCATAAAAAATAGATGTAGGGAAACGGAAAACCATCCGTAGCAGTCTTTTTGCCAAAGCTGGGTTATCGTCATGTAATGAAATCCAAAAATTTGTCAGGTTTCCTGAATTTTCAAGGAATCATCACAAGCAAGGTCCATATATTCTTCATAGGTGGGACGATTAGATAGCAGTATCACCTCTAACTGCTGGGCAGCTCTTATCGTATCATAAGATCAATTGCAGCGCGCAGTATTAGTTCGTCAGAAATGGTGTACGGCCTTTTAGACTTATTAATTCTATGTGCAACCTGGTAGGATGCTAATGAAACCTTTGTTGCGACTGAGTTGCGTGAATTGTGAAATATTGGACGCTTGCCTTTTCAGATCATTCATGTGAAAAATTGCAGATGTGATGATGTTAAATGACGTTAAAGCTTATTTTGTAGCATGGTTTTGCTGGCCAATACCTTGCTGTAAACAACACACTTTGGTTTTTCCTCTTTGTCGTGCAAGGTAAATGTGAATCCAACAGCTAGATAAATGTTGTTATACTTGTGAAATTTTTTTTAACACCTTGATGGCTGGTCTACTATATATTCGGACCTGGGAATCGGCCAACAACCAGCAGTTTTCAATTGCCTTATCAATGCCATAGCTCCTTTGGCGATTGCGCTAGAGCAGTGGTTCCCAACCTTTGCTATGCTGTGGCCCACTTGTCGCTCTCAGCAGACCGTCATGGCCCATCATCACAGAACAATAGAAAACGCTACTCTGTCTTCATTTAGGCACAAATACGAGCAAACAAAATTTGTGCTTTACAATAATACATCAAATTTTATTCAATTTTAGCATCAGCAACGCAAAGCAGACTGCGAGGTTAACTTCAGTGCAATTTTTGCTATTGTGTGATGTTTTCGACAAGATTGTGAATTCTTGACTGCATTGTGGAAAGAGTGCATCTGAGATTATCTTCTGGCGTGAAGTTGAATCGGTTTCGATATTTTGCTTCCACGTGCAGAAGGGTAGAGAATAAAGATTCACATAAATGTGTGCCGGTAAAGAGAAGTAACTATCGGAGAGTTTCTTTTCAAACATTTGGATAGTCGTCAGACACCTTCAGCCAAAAATCACAAATTTTACTAGTTTCGAACACATATTTGGCCTCAGACTTGTTCTGAAGGTTGATAAGTTCATCTTTCATGCAATCCGCAACATTCTCGACTGGAACAACAAAACAATTTTTCACCAAATCCAAGTTTGATTTGATGATTTCTGGAAAGTACAGCACAAATTCCTTACGAAGCCCTCCAAGGTGATGAACAACTTTCGATGCGACATCAACATTAACTTCATCACCAGCCGCCGTGGCAAGATTCTCGAACAAGCAAAATTTCCTGCTTGAGCTTTTCGCTTCCAATTGTCAATTTTTTTCACGAATGCGTTGAGGTGCTGAGGTATCAGTGAAATCGATGATTGTCCTTCCCTGCTTTGCAGTTTCAGATTACCTTTATTGAGTTGTTGAAATATGTCAGCAAGATATTCTAGGCGGAAAATAAAATAGTTATTATCGTGACTGGATACCATTTCGTTTTTTCTTTGATTGTTGAGAATTGATTTTAGTTCTTAGCCTGCTAAGTTGCATACTGTTCAATGCGTGCATCTGAGCTTACTATTGTGCATACTAAATCTAGCCTGATATGTTTGGCAATTTAAAACACACAGATAAGACAGGAAGCTTGACAGAAAACCGGTTTAACAACATTGCGTCGTCAGCGATGTTTCAAGTTCACGAGAGGTGCTTCTCACCATCACTCAGTGAATTTAACTCTTTGGCGTCCGCTAGGATGCATGGATTTTCAGAAAAAAAACGCCTAAATGCACGTGGTTTTGCGTGGGAATTTCTCCGGTCCAGTACGCTCTACAGACCCGGTAAAAGTCTCAAAAGACGCGGCAAGTCTTCTAGTCTGCACTCGAAAAAAATTTTTTTGCTTGGGGGATAAGGGTTTTTTGTGAGTGACATGTCATAAGTACAGGACTTTTAGGCCACCTTGGCCTACTTTGCCTGGCCCTGGGCGCCAACCGTTAGGTGGTAGTATTTTGCTGAAGTTTTTACTGGAAATTAGGCTACAATCCGAGTCTTTTGATACTTTGGATGACCTGCTGAGGTTTCGGGTTCAAAAGTTGTGATGTAAGTTAGGAAAAATGTTTGATTAATTAGATAATTAATTAATTTGTTAATTTTAGATCATAACTTTTGAACCAGAGACGTTAGAAAGTTGATCAAAGGCTCAAAAGACTCGAACTCGAGCCTAGTTTCCAATGAAAACTTCAGCGAAACAATTTGGCCTAGTGGTTGAGCCCTAGGCCAAGCAGCATGAGCCTAAATGACCCTAAAACTACTTCACTTATAATGTCAGTCACAAATAATCCACACCTACCAACCAAAAAATTTTTTTTCGTTTACAATCTACTAGACTGGCTGATCCGTTTAAGCCCTTGAACAGCTCTTTAGCGCAATTGGCGGAGGAGCTAGGGCGTTGGTAAGGAAACTGAAAACTGCTGTTTTTAGGCCGAAATCGAAGTACGAATATATCGTAGACCGGCTCTCAAAGTGTTAAACATGCCAAAATGCGAAATGACCCACAGGTTGGGAACCACTGCACTGGAGAGTTGTTGTGCACTCGAAAAAAATTCTAGTATGCACTCAAAAAAATTTTTTGTTTTGGGGGTTGCGGATTTTTTGTGAGTGATGTCATAAGCAGAGAGATCTCATCATTCTAATTTCAAAACATCTTGTATTCGTAAAGTTATGGATGGTTAAAATGTGCAGTGTTTCATTTAATTTTTGCGTATATTTTTTGTGAAATTGGTACTCTGACATAAAAACCCTTGTATCTTTTTATATGTGACTATTTTTAGCTGGAAATTTATGAGAATGTGTCAGAAGGTGTGTTTATCAAAAATCAATCATTGGTACTATTCTTATGACCTTTAAACTTATGTAAATCAAGGTCAAGGTTAGACATAGTTTTTGTGTGCACTCATGCATGACCATATTTCAATTGCTTATAACTTGAAAAGGTCAATTGGTATGAAGTTGAATCTTGTTTTATTTGAAAGCAATAGAGCAGAAGATTTTTTTGGTTTCAGGAAACCTTTGCTTATTTACCTATTTGATACGCTTTTTGTTAATTTAAGTAACTAAGGGGATTTTGACTAGTGGTCGACTGATATGGCTTTTTTGAGGCCGATACCGACATTTCCAAAATTTTTAAATCTTGATTCCTGCTTCATTATCAAAAATATGATGTATTTTATGCCGTACCTTTTTTTCAAAAACTTCAAAAATCAGGATTTATGAGCTAAAATTTTTGAAATTGTAGCAATTTCAATATTTGATTAACTTGTTAGCACAGTATATACTGTTTGGAATGAAAAAACACAGTGCCATGAATAAAAAAAAGAATGTTAAAATAACAAAACAATAAGAAAAGAGCACTTAATGTAAGAGAACTGCCTACGGTGCTTAAACCAAAAAAAAGCAAAAACAGTGCTAGAAAGTTTGAAGATGGTGAACAATGAAAAGGAAGAAGGTAGTACAAAATGAAGTATCAAGTTAAAGAAGTTAAAATTAGTACAGCACTGTATTCAATTGCCCATTGCCAAAAATGAAAATTTTTCCCAAACAGCAGTAACTTTTTTGGTTTATGGTAGTATGTTTGGTAACAGTTACTGTACTGCATAAATCTTGTAAAATTTTGTTTTTGTATATATTTTACAAATCAACCTTTCAGACTCTTCTGCAACTCAGTGGGTTTTCAATTTGAAAAGTCAATCCAAGTCTTATAGAATCAAGTTTGGAATTTTGATGTAACATTAAATAACTGCATGTCCTTAAAAAAGCAACCTACAGCACTTGCATTAGTTATTGCAACTGAAGTATTGGTATGAAATGAAACACCTCAACTGATTTGTCAATACTAAGTAGTTCCATATCGTCATGCAAAAAACGCAAATTTTCTACATTTTCATCAAGTAGCCTGCAGTAAGTTAGCCGGTCATCTATAACCTAGCCTAAACAAAAGCAGCATTAGGCTATAACTGATTGCCGCCCCTCCGCCAGAAGTAAATTCGATAAGAACAAGTCGCCAATACATTAGCTAAGATGCACATGGGCGCATTATGCATCAGATCCTTGTGCAATAATGCCTGGTAGTTCTGATCCAATCATAAACACTGCGCTTTTAAGTTGCATTGTTGGAAACACTGCTTTTGCTGATCGTGTTTAACAAATGGACAACAACAATTGTGATGCAGCAATGAACACTGACCACCGTGCTGCTATTGGACCAAACGACAAACCACCACTTCAAAGTATTTGTCAAATGTTGGAGTAGCGCTTCCGTAAAGTTTTGTGCCATATCCACAAACCAGCACGTTGCAACAGCTTGGATTGTGAGATTACAATTATCGTTATCATGCCTCATGGAAAACGTCGATTAAGTTAACCCACGAACACAATATTTCAGTTTGCGTACAGTATAAACCAGGGCGCTAGGCCTCACAGATCAAGTTAAGAAAAGTAGAATCCTTTTAAGATATTACATCCAACTGCTTCACAGCAACTGTTGTCGTCACTAATGAGTAGCAATTACATTTGTAATCATATTCATACCGCCATAAATGTTGCTTAACATAACGCAATTCATTTTTCATGCAAACTTTAAAAAAATTAATCTGCGCTAAACTAGGCATCGACTATACTTTTGCACCTTTAAGTTACAGTCAAACGTTTCGTGCTGCGAAAACGTCCGGAAGTACAATCGGAGTTTATTCGTACACAACACCTGCATGCGGTAGCTTCAAGCATTGCAAAACTTCCTGATGATGCTTTTGTTTCGGCTGCGACGGCCGGCACATGCCTCCATGGTTAATCTTGTCTGCTTGTTTATGAAACCGCACCTGCTAGCATTGCTGTAAGATAATTGTCTTGACTTGCTTTGTTGTGCTTTCTTGCGCAAATTGTCTGGATGCGTGAGGAATATCTAACAGCGTTTTGTCAACACCTACTGAGGCCTTTTTGGCCGATACTGATATATCGGTAAAACCCAAATATCGGCACCTATATATCGGTCGATCTCTAATTTTGACCCATAATTAATATATGCGCTAGAGCAAGCTGCAATAATACTTTCTATCCTCGACTTTTATTCATTTGTTTCACATGATACATGTTTCTGATAGTATGTTGAAAATAAAACAGTTTTCTGAAGTTTGATAATAGTAATTCCATGTTTAATAAATGGACAAAAATAGCATTTTATGAGCTTTGTTTAATTGATTTTTTATTTTTTCTGAGGTGGTGTCCTATATATCAGATTCAGACACCTGTAAATACCACAAGATCACTAAGGTTGCGCTAAGATTGCTAAGATTAAAATTGCTAAGATAACTAAGATTAAAATCGTTAGATTGCTAAGATTAAAAGGGCTAAGATCGTCAAGATTACTAAGATTGCCAAAATAAAAGCGGAATGTTAAATTGTACTGGATCCAATATAAAATGCTCTTTCAGATTAGATCAGCACTGTTACATTTTTCAAAAGAATATCACTAGGATCAGAACCGTATTTGACTAAATTTATTGAAAGAAACTGCGACGTCTTGCTAAAAAGTTGTGACTTGCTTACTGTACATGTTTGCACTAAAATTGGACTTGCAATTCACTTATACATTTACTTCACTCTTAAATTGGATCCAGTTTAATTTAATCTTCATGTCCAATCTTAATGATCTTGGCGATCTTAGTGATCTTGTGGTATTTACAAGTGTCCGTCAGATTCTCCCCAAAATGCAAAAAATAAAGTGTTATATAAAATCAGAACTGCCAAGTAGTAACAAACAAGATCATGCCTTCAAAAAATTAAGTATTATGTTAATTTTTCAAGTGAAACTATTTGCAAGCTAGGCAATGCATTTTCATTTTACCAATCTTATGCTGCCAAGGGTACACAAAACATCCGCCACTTTCATCCAATTCGTCCAACACAATAAAATGAAAGGAATAGTCCCATTAGTACTTATTCTTTAGTAGTGCAAACTTCAACTAATTATTAACCCAAACCCATATGTTAGAAAAAAAATTGTTGCAGCTGTGTATGACAAAACATAGTGCACTGCCATAGTGCAAGATGTTGACCAGGAACAAGTATGCTTCAATACAATTTATGCATCCTAATGGATTTTCTTCATTTTTTTGGCCAATAAAGATGATTTTTGCTAGTACTAATGCGACTACCTTGCACTATTGAAAGCCATGGCCAAAATCAGCTCGTGGCTACTATGTATCTTCAAGATCAATAACAAAGATGATGAAGATATTTGATGAAATTAGCTCTGTTGATGCTGCTATTGTCTATGGACACAAAATAAATAGTTTACTGCTCATTTACCTTGTATACCATATGAGGTTGATGTTCGGAAGAATTTTGTTGCTGTTGAATTGCTTGTACCATGCATGTCGAGCACAAGGGCAACCCTGAAAGATTGTTGGACCTTACAAAGATGGCAATTTTTAGAAGTCAATAAATTTAACGACTTCTTTGATTTGACAACTTTGTTGGATTATTTGCAGGGATGAGGTCTTGAGACTTGGTCTAGAGACCATTTTTGTGAGTCTCGGTCTTGAAGTTTTCAGGTCTCATCTTGCTCTCAAAGGCTGCAGGTCTCAGTCACAAGCCTATTGTCTTGAAACTGTCAATATTACAAGGATATGACTTTGTAAAACTTCTGTAATTCAACAAGTTTTTTCTCTTGTATAAGTAAGTAAGAAACAAAATCAGATCAGAAAACTGCCAGAAATTTCAACTTTAACACTTTGAGAGCCGGCGTACGATATGTTCGTACTTCGATTTCGGCCTAAAAAACAGCAGTTTTCGGTTGTCTTACCAACGCCCTAGCTCCTCCGCTGATTGCGCTAGAGAGCTGTTCAACGGCTCAAACGGATCGGCCAGTCTTCTAGATTGCACTCGAAAAAAATTGTTTTGGATGGTGGTTGCGGATTTTTTGTGATTGATGTCATAAGTAAAGTAGTTTTAGGGTCATTTTGGCTCATGTTGCCTGGTCTAGGGCCCAACCGCTAGGCCAAAGTTTTTCGCTGAAGTTTTCATTGGAAACTAGGCTCAGGTCTGAGTCTTTTGAGCCTTTGCTCGACTTTCTAGCGTTTCTGGTTCAAAAGTTATGATCTAAAATAAACAAATTAATTACTTATCTAATTAGTCAAATATTTTTACTAATTTACATCACAACTTTTAAACCCGAAACCCTAGCAGGTCATCCAAAGTATCAAAAGACTTGGATTGTAGCCTACCATCTAACAGTTTGAGCCCATGGCCAGGTAAAGTGTGCCAAGGTGGCCTAAAAGTCCTCTACTTATGACGTCACTCACAAAAAAACGGACCCCCCAACCAAAAATTTTTTCAAGTGCAGACTAGAAGACTTGCCGTACCTTTTGAATCTTTGAACAGCTCTCTGCCACTTTCGGCGCCAAAGTTACGCTTGTGCAAAGCCACGTGCGATCTGGTTGTTTTGGTGCGAAAATTCCCGAAACCTGCCAGGCGTCAAAGTGTTTAACTCATTGAATAAAACTGCAGTGAGTTTACTTGTGTGCGATGCCCTTGAAAAATTAAAACGACACACCAGGGCGTCACCAATAATACTCGAACAATACAATAACAAGGATGCGCTAGACCAGTGGTTCTCAAACTTTTTTGTGCATTCACTCGCAATTAAAGTACACCATTTTCTGAAGACCCCGTGGCCTAGCCCAACAGTTACTCATACAAGGAAATGTGTCAAAAGAAATTTGAGTACTTTTTACTTGAAATGCATGATAAATCTGAAAACATGCTTGGAACTTAAAGGGCTATTCAGTGGCCCCATTCGACCCCCTGACTATTTATCAACCCCTTGGATTGCCAAACAATTGACCCCTAGGAGTCGATATCGACCACTTTGAGAACCACTGCACTAGACCCAGAAGATGGGAGAGCAGGGCTGTTTGTTATATATTAGCTATTTTGGAGCATCAGATAATAAATACAATAGTTTGCATAAATTATGTTTATCTTTTTGTTTTTTTTTCAGATTATGTTGAAACTACAAGCACAATGGGGTCACAAATTGATACACATGCCAAAATTTATAACCTACAGTGGACATCTCAAATTTCCATAACTGTTCAAAAAAAATTTTCAAACTCACATTCTTTTCCCAGTGTGAATACCAATGTCCTAAAAAAATTCATCCTGTTCCAACATGTTTTTTGAAGATGTGCTTGTATACATGCTGCAACCTCAACACTTTGAGAGCCGGCGTATGATATATTCGTACTTCGATTTTGGCTTAAAAAACAGCAGTTTTCGGTTGCCTTACCAACGCCCTAGCTCCTCCGCCGATTGCGCTAGAGAGCTGTTCAGGGCTCAAACGGATCGGCCAGTCTAGTAGATTCAACTTGAAAAAAATTTTTTGGTTGGGGGCTGCGGATTTTTTGTGACTGATGTCATAAGTGAAGTAGTTTTAGGGTCGCCATGTTGCCTGGCCTAGGGCCCCAACCGTTTTTGCCCAATCAGCGACATGCCGTATGCGCAATGAAATGATTTCAATTTCAATGCATATCGCATCAAGGAGCAAAATCCGTAGGCTTTGCTTGATTCGCAGGCTGCGATCAGTGAACTTTGAATGCTTTCTATGCGATGTGTTTGGCTTGAGTCAGAAAAAGAGTAATTATATACTTTTTTGAAACCTTTGCAGCCAGGTTAATTCAAGCGGCTCGTGCGAAAACTTGTTGTTCGCACGTGGCTTTGCACAGGCATAACTCTGGCACTGCATGTGTTAGAAAGCTGTTCAAATCCTCAAAAGACTTGGCAAGTCTTCTAGTTTGCAATGAAATAATTTTTTTTTTGTTTGCTTTAGGATTTTTTGTGAGTGCTGAGTAAGTCGCAAGAAACATTCAGGCTGTTATGTGTGATGCAGTGATCCTTGCCCAGGCTTCTGTGGGAGTTTCTCAAAGCATTCATGCTTTTTGTAGAGGTTCTGCCATGCGCATTAAGTTTAATGTCTGTATCAATTAAATCCGTATACAGTAGTTTACCTGGAACTGAGGTTCTGGAAAATGAAGCGGCTTACTGTGTTGAGTGTTAAATACAAACCAGGCCTTGGAAGTTTTATTCATTGAAGGCCATTGCTGGGTTGACTGACCAGATCTTTGCATGCTGGGACCCTTACTGATTTCTGGAATTGGTTTTAGTCATTTCCATGCAAGTTGATCATGGTAACCAGCGACCTTACAAGCATTTATGCTTGTGAGTGAGCAGGTTGGTAAACTCCTGTAGGCTCTGCTTCATTCAGACAAGTAATTCCATTTTCATGACAATCTTATGAAACACCTTGCTGTAGCTGTTTTGTCTATTACAGGGTTTTGTAAAAGTTGTGAAGAACAAAGCATACTTCAAACGGTATCAAGTCAAGTTTCGCCGGCGAAGAGAAGGCATAACTGACTACTATGCTCGAAAACGTCTTGTTGTGCAAGATAAGAACAAGTATAACAGTCCAAAATATCGCATGATTGTAAGGTTTACAAACAAGGACATAATTACTCAGGTGGGTGGCATGTTGTAAGAAATGTTTCTACTTTTCTGACTCACGACTTATAAGAACCTGATATGACACTAAGTCATGGCATGACATTTTTAACTGACCAGCTTGGGGGCCTAGTAGGAGATAGTGTTTCCAACCTGGGTTTTCCTGAACCTGATGTTTTTTGGCAATTTTGGACTACCCTAAACCTGAGTTCTTTCAACCAATGTACCTGGACATTTTGAAAAATCTGGAATTTCTGTTGCATTCAAATGTTAGTAATTCTGATAATACAGGAGTTGCAGGGTGCCAAATTTGGCCAAATTAGCACATTTGAACTTTTCAACTATTATCATGAGGCGCGAGTGTACAGGTTTTGCTCACTGGCCACCAGGCGTTCGTTGTATGTCAGTTAATCTGTTCAATTAACCTACTGAAATGAATCGTGACATCATTTTGCATATAAAAGGAGCCTAAATGCGTGGTTGCTAAGCGTGTATGCACGTATCTCTGTTTGATAAATACAATGCTCATGTCATAGTAATGGTTTGCTTTTCAGTAACTTTAGTTAATTTGCTAACCTATAAAAGTATCGTGTGAGGCAGTTCGTCAATAGATAGGCTGTGCCATAGTTACTTGTTAGTTAAATTACAAGCTGTAATTCTTTCCAGAAGCAATTCGTTCCTTTTCAGCTTGCATTAAATTTTTCCAAACAAGTGATTTTTCTTTAGAAGCGAATATCCAGTTTCAAAACATCAGCAATCAAAGAATATCAGAAGTTTAGGGCCACTTCTTGACAACAAGGCTCATCAAACATCGAAGTTTGTGCTCCGTTATACAGGAGGTAGTTAAAGCACCGAAAGTTTGATCAACCATTTAAAATGAAAGCACAAAGGCTATTGTGGTGCAGTAGAACTAAGGTTCTGGAAAATGAAATAGCTTACTGTATTGAGTGCAAAATGAGTGTTATATACAAACCATGCCTAGAAATTATAGTGCGACTTGGAATCCCCTAGGTTAAAGTTTTGTGTATTGTGGCCATTTTTAGAACTTACAAGTACTGCAGCTGCAACAGGAAAATTTGCAGCAATGTTACTCATGCAGAAAATGTTCTTATGAACTGCTCCAGAACCACTCACATTGTGATGGGGTCCTATTCCTCTTCATTTTTTACTGGCAGTCATTCTATTTGTGCACGTAGCTACCAAAAACTTGCTGGTGTTTGCAGATAGCCTATGCTCGTATTGAAGGAGATGTGATCATTTGCTCTGCTTATGCGCACGAACTCCCAAGATACGGAGTTAAGGTCGGGTTGACAAATTATGCTGCTGCTTATTGCACTGGTCTGCTCCTCGCTCGCAGGGTAAGTTGCAAGTGTGTTTGTGTGACTTATTCGTATTTTCAACACACGCTATTAATTTGAAATTGTAATGAGATTTGTTGCATCTTAACCACAACTTATTTGCAAGGTGACGTTCAGCAAACTTACAAAAATAAGACTTGTGGTGACGTTGGAGTACTTTTGTAGTAATCATTGACGTGAGCTGGTTGACATTGTGTTCACTGACATGATTGTTTCAGCTTCTGAAAAGCTTTGGCTTGGACAAGATCTATGAAGGCCAGACAGAAGTTGATGGTGATGAGTACAATGTTGAAGATGTAGATGGAGAACCGGGTGCTTTCAGGTGTGCTTTAACGTTTGGTGCTTTGTTTTCCCTAGATAGTTCATTGGATATGAGAGATGGGAATAGGAAAGTATTGGGGTATGAGGAGTGGAAAGTTATTATTTGGTTTGAGATGGGAAAGGGAAAGTATTGGGATAAAATTGTTGTAACGCTATTAGCAGTTTGAAGCAGAAAAACTCAACAAAAATAAATATTTCAAATTTGAATGGTGGCTTTGGTATTGGAGTTCACAGGATTGCATGTTATTCATGTTTACATTTAATTATCAGTTTTATACAGTAGCATGTCTTGCCGTGTTTTACGCAACATCTTAACAAGTGAAATACGCCTGTTAAAATCTAGCAAAAACAAGCGAAATTTGCAGCTATCGCCATATTTACTGTTTTGTGTTCTTTCATTCTCTGACGCATTATAATTATTAAATAAATGAAGTAAACCCAATGATAAGCGTAAAAACGCCAGTCCTGCTCGCGGATCCTACTTGTTATTCCGTAATGCAAAATAATAACCTTGTCATGGAAACTGTTGCCAAATCATCCAAGCGATGAACAGGCGAGTCGCCCCCGAAAGTTATGACCAGAGTACCGCCAGCAATCTGCGGTGTTGTCAGTTTGTGTTGAAAAACGCTTTTCGTTTTCTTCCGACTTGTTTTACACAAAAGTCAAAGCATATTCCATTTTAACTCAAGAGCCTACTTGGACATTGGCTTAGCGCGCACTACCACCGGAGCTAGAATCTTTGGTGCGATGAAAGGTGCCGCAGATGGAGGCATTGACATTCCCCACTCAGTAAAAAGGTTTCCTGGTAAGATTTTGTGGAAAGAAATTACTGTTTCATTGTCGTTTGTTTGACTGATTTGTAGTGGTAATCTTAAGTTGACCGATCAATGTGCTTTTCCATTATGACTCACGCTTCTTAATGCAAGCAAATGTAATGCTTGAGTTCCTGCATATTGGATTACTCAATTGCACCTAAAATGTTTCAAGCGTTAATTGAAGTCTCTTCATGGGACATTCACTCTGTTATTCACAAGCGTGTCATTTTTACATAGTTCGTAACCCCAGTCCATTCTACTTCTTCCATATGCTAGAAAATCGTGACGCGAACAGCTTTGATAGAAACACAGCCAAGAAAGTGTGTAGCTTAAAGTAAGGTTTGTAACGGGTTTTCTGAACCTTTCTATAAGGTTCTAAACCGGGGGTGTCACACTCATTTTCACTAAGGGCCATATCAGCATTATGGTTGCCCTCAAAAGGCCAGTTGGAACAATTAACCACAATTATCTACACTACGCTAATGCTTGAAGAGCGTTTCTGTGACGTGATAATGATTATTTTGCAGTTAAAGGATCCTTAAAACTAGAGAGACATTAGGCCAGCAAGATGACCAAAATAGCGAAGTTATAACATGGCAAAGAACGTCGTTCACCTTTGTAAACAGGTATAAACCACTACAGTTCCAAAACATAAGCAGGCTGACGTTTAAAATTTAAGCTTCGCGGGCCATATGAAAAGATGTGGCGGGCCACCAGCTTAAAACGTGTGTTCTAAGCCTTTCTAAATTTCGAAAGAGTTTGTATCAATCATTTACCCACTTTACACTGCACTGTTATCGGATTGAAGCGTGAGCGATTCGTCGCCCTTGGCTTACCTTCGTGAACGCACTTCCGAACTCGATGTTGGGCGCTTTTACACTGCAAGGACTCAAAGATTTGCTTCGTGCGTTTGGCCTGTGGTATTGCGAAAGCTGGGAAGTAGGTGAAAATGAAAAGGTGAAACGTGATTCCATTACACAAAGGTGCTTTTTGTAGGTGTTGTTGGAATCGCCGAGGTGTTATTTTATTTAGTGTAGTCCGAACAATAACAGCTAGCAGAGAAAATCGTGGAGAACTGCTAGGCAATGAGGTCATGTAAATCGCATCGTAATTACAGGCTTCTACAGGGCAGGAAATGGGAGTTAAGTTTTTACATTGCAAAGCCACTTTGATTTCAGTCACGATCAGTAACCAGTCTGTTCTTTGCAGTACAATACAATAATGTCAAATATGAGGATTCACAGCACTTTGTGTAAGTAGAAATCTATGAACAGTAGGTAGGATACTGCAATTCACCAAATTGCAACTGTAACGTGTTCCACAAGCTTATGCTACTCCATGTGTTCCATTATGAACTGAGGAAATCACAGCCGCATTACTGGGATACAAAGTTCAAAGTGTAGCCTATACTGAAGTTATCCACTTCCAATATAATATTAGGCTACATATTTTGCACAGAGGTTGAATCACTCTACGATGCCAAGGTGTAATCAAAACCTGTTAATCAGTATTGGGGTAATAGTCCTTCAGCCCAATATCTGATGTCTTGTAACCTACCGAATAATCTTCCAGTTTGCTCATCCGATTCAATTTTGCTGACTGTTTCCCTAACTAGGTGTAGTTAGCCTACAGGCAAAACTATTAAATAAATTAATCCGTCATTTTTGCTACAGATTAGCTTGAATAGGCTAATCTGTTCCACAGTAGTGGTTTTTGCATCAAACAAGTACAGAAATGGTTGCACAAGACTTAATACAAACCACCCAGCCTCTTTTCCGCTTGAATCCCTTATCGGATTCCCAACCTACCTCTGCTAGTTGGATTCCTTGAATCGCATGTGGTTGAAAACATGCGCGCTCAAGCAGCTCGGTGAGATACTCACGGTCGTGCTTGAGTGATTTATGGGATTCCCAGTCCAACGCGAATTCGATAACAGTGCAGTGTAAAGAGGGTAATTGTGGCGTACCCAATCGAAACCAAGCCGTTGTTCAGCCCGTCGCCCAAGTTTCGTCAAATCGGCTTAACATACCTGTTGTATCCAGGCACGCCTAATAAGTGCAATGTATAGATTTGTTAGAGAGCTGGCGGTCGAGTCATTTGACGTTTGTAAGAGCTTGCAAAAATTCAAGCGTGGTTGCAGGCGCAAACAGGGATATTCCATTCACGTATGAGTTGTCAAAAAGCTTATTCGTCCTGCATTAAGCAGAGCAGGTTTGTTTCGACTGTGATGCGTGTGCTGCCGTACTACAGTAAATTTGAACGTAACTGCTTGGAACTAAATCGAAGTGAAGTGACAAATACTGAGCTTTTTCCAAGAAGGATGCACCTCAAAGGTAAACGTGCTTGCTAACAGGTTACGACACCGAATCAAAGGAGTTCAACGCAGAAGTACATAGGAATCACATTTTTGGTCAACACGTCGCAGAATACATGAGAAATTTGGAAGGCGATGATGAGGACGCATTCAAGAAACAAGTAAGCACATAACCATAACAGCACTTCATATGAACACGGAGCCTGATTTGACTAGCCATTGCTTTCCCAGTTTTTTTCTTCCATCTCCAGATTTTTGCGCATTTCCATCTCATTTGTATCTTTGCGTGATGAACTTGTGTGTCTTTCCCACAATCTTGCTTTGTCGTTTGTTTCTACGTAACGTTACAACCAGCCGATGTCTGAACGAAACCAACCGATTTGTAAAGCTCTCTAGTGTTTACTGTCACAGGTATAGTTTGAATATCTTTTTAGCGTTAAAAAACATACACGGCCATGAACGAAAGCAGAATAGAAGATACTATCCGAGAGAAGAACTTATGCAATAGCATCACAAAAGCCACCCGCTTAGTTTGAAAAACGCCAGCTGGTAAACCTGTAGTAGAACACGACCATCTTGTGATGTTGTTGAACTTGGTTAGATGCTGGTTCCATCGTTTTAAAGTGTCTCAAAGCATCCTTAATGCGCTTTCCATTTGAAAGGTTGTTTGCTGCCTTTTTGTTCGCGCTTACAGAGGATTGCTTGGGATAAACTTATACTGCAACACTTGCACAACGCAACCGCATCATGCCACCACACCTCAACGATTTATCGCCCCGAACTTGTGAAGTGCATGCTGTTCAACGCTGTGTGCTCATTGGTCAATGCTGTGGAAGGACCGACCGTGATATATCTGACGCCGCTTTTCATTGCTTGATCTTTTGCTCAATTCAGTTTCATTCATACTCGCTTTCTGTACTCCCTTCGCGAGTGTGACGAGTTATTATTGCATTCAAATGTTCTACTGTTCGCCAAACCAACCTGTGGAGCGAGCAATAAACGGAAAGTTGGCAACGGCACGTGTTGAATTATAAATCCGAGCAATCGGTCTCTTTACAGTTTTCCCAATTCATCAAGCACGGCATAACTGCCGACGGCGTCGAGGAAATGTATAAAAATGCGCATGAAGCGATCAGAGAGGATCCTTCACCAAAAGCAAAGGTCGAGAAGCAAGTGACAAAGAAGAGGTACTTTCTTACACTTATTGGTGCCACTAATCGGTTGCATTGTGCATCTACCACCACATTTGTGATACATCTTATCCGAGCACGATCTGGTTGCAGTCGATACGATGTAGATGTGCCGTGTCTACTTCGCCGCATTTTATTGTACTTATTTTGTTGCCAGTCTCAAGATTGGCGTCTCGAACCGGGCTATCACACGCATCGAGTCTGTGGTAAACCGCAGCTTTCTTGTTCAGGTGGAACCGCGCCAAGATGTCCCGCGCTCAACGTATGGACAGGATCAAGCAGAAAAAGGCTTCGTTCCTTCGAGCGCAGGAGGCCGGCGACAGCTGATCTGTCTATGCACTGACGTTGCAACGGTACGCCGTTGGTCCGTTTGTGTGCGTCGCCCTACAATAAAAACAAAAATGAAGGTGTGGTTACTGACGCTTGTCCGTATTGCAGTTGGTTCGAATTGAAAAAAATCTGAAAGGTCTTTTGCCAGAGCCAGAGGAATAACGACGTTTGCTCAGCAGTCGAAGAAGTCTGCTTTTCAACTTATTCCTAGCAAGCTATGTGGTTGTCAAGTTAGTCGTTTACACGTAGCGGTGTTAGGGAATGGTAACTTGAACGGCAGTACAAAGATCGTAGAGAACGATCGTAATTCACAGTTAACCTTAACATGCGCACTGTTTGTTTAACTAAATCAGTGGTTCTCAAACTTTCATGGTTTGTGGCCCCCTCCCAAAGACTGTCAATACTTGTGGTCCCCTACTCATAGGGTTTTGCAACATCACGGCAGAGCTATTTAGTAAAGGCCTCTGCTCGAGCGCCCCGGTGGAGAAACCTTGAAATAAACCTTTTCAACGACCAGAAGCAGGAATATGGAAAGTCCCGCAAGGCGAAGCTTGCACGTTTCACCAACCACATTAAAAAAAGTTGTACAGCCAAACAAACGGGTTGCAAATTCGCGTCGGAATGGATTTCAAACCTACTAAATACGACGGTATTTGTAGAGGTGATGGCAATGAAAAAACAGATAATTTTGTCACTGGTCAACGGCCGGCCGGTTCCATGTTGGGCCGTGACCTTCGCGCTGAAATCCAGTCCAAAAATGCGAATAGGACGGAGCATAATGAGGGCAGCATGAAAAGCAACGTGCAAACGGCACGGGGTTGTGGTGGCCTTAGCCCCCAAAATTGAAATATGAAACTAAATTAGTGGAATTTTTGTCAAATTTGAATGTACAGCCCCCGATTGAAGACCTGGCGACGGTTCTGGAACGGCATCAAGCAGACATGATCCTGGATTTAGGAAAAACAAGGTGGGGCAATTGGTTTTTAAATCAAGTTCTCCGTATTTTGGTGGGAGTGCGTTTGGAGTTTCAGTTAATAGAAAAACTACTGTCGAATTATTCGTGAGCAACATCGGATCGCTGATGTGACACACTGGCATGGATTTCTGAAGAGACTGTAAACTGTCATTTTAGTGGTAATTTTCGTTCCAATTTGGTAGCATTTAGCTGAAAACCGATAAGTCGATACTGAACGACTTGTACAGAAGACTCACGCAGCACCTAGTCCGCAAGAGCAGACGGCTGATCCTGCGGCTTCCAGCAGTGACTCGTCTTGCTGTCCATCCTATTCGTACAGACTATGAGAGGAATGGTGACAGCTTACACTATTGTTGGAGTCAGGGCCGGATTAAGGGGGGGGCAATTGCCCCGGGCCCCCCGATTCAAGGGGGCCCTCCGTTATGAAATTTATTTGTTTCAAATAAAATACTCGTTTGAAAAATTTCGTAATTCAGAAGCGATACAAGAATACAACTCTATATTATATTCCTATGTTGCGCTAAGTATCAAGGGGACAAGGGCCCCCAACAGGAACTGATTTGTCTACAATTTGACTGTCTGCCGGATTTAGTAATCGCTGTTGAATAGCCTATAAGTATTTTCGGTTTTGTTTAATGCAAACATATTTGATTTCGCTGGTGACTTTTTCCTAATAATCGTTCTTTTGGCATGGGTTTGACTTTCTACTCGTGCATCACGCCTATTGCACAAATGTCACGAAAACATTACTATTTGCGTGCTAAAAGCTAGTGGTTGCTGACTGTTTAGTATCAATCAACGTTGCCACTGGGGTCAGTCTTGTTAACATCAGATTGTTGCCTTCTTCAACATCAGATAACATCAAATTTTTGCGCTACGGTTTCACATAAGCTAAATGCTTATGTTAACAAACCTAACAAAGCGCGAGTACCCTCGTTGAATCCGAAACAGAGCGAAATATCGCCATTAAATGGAGAAGTCGTTTATAATTTACGTAAAATGTTAGTTTCA
>Ga0210059_1004984_pt1 | contig 21365 bp, 11 predicted proteins | sample Ectturendosymbi2_FD_188042 | JGI IMG/M metagenome (GOLD analysis project Ga0210059, IMG submission 188042) | Ecteinascidia turbinata endosymbiont from Florida, USA - Sample 2 (SPAdes) (version 2) | ecosystem: Host-associated > Tunicates > Ascidians > Unclassified | place: Key West, Florida...
CCCGCAGCCCGCGGCGAAGGTTTTGTGCGGCCCAGTTTAGGTTTTCACTGTAATAGGAGTAACTACATTCTGACAACCTGTCATTATTTTGATAATCTTTAATTTGACATTTTTGATGTAGGCTGTCCCCAGTGCCATTTTATCATGTCTGTTACCATTGCAGTTATGATTCCAACGCTTTCAGTACACTAGCTTAAGCGAAATTTAGTTTGTTAAGGTCAAAGTAAGCCATTCAGTGTGCGGCCCTCATTAATATGTCATAAAATGTGCGGCCCTGGTTGAGATAGTGACATGATTTTTGACCCGGTAAGACATTTGGGTTGGACATAGCTGGAATAGACCTAGTTTTACCATCGTGGCAGTAGCAGAAGAACGTCAAGAAGTGATCATCGAAAAACACGATAGAATGAGATGGCTGACGCTACCACTGTAGGTAACGACATCGGTCTTTGGTCAGATACCGGAAGAAATGCAGAAATATTGGTTGAAACATGAAACGGGTTCTCTTTGACACTATGCTGAAAAGTTCCTTTTAAGCCATGATTTTCCACAACACAGAAAAGACAGAAACTCGTCAATGGAAATCCACCACAAGTCTTATTCGTCGCCAGAACCACAACGGCGAAGTAGTTGACAGAAGCTGGCTTTGTTTTTCTCCATCACAAACTTGTATTTATTGTTTCACTTATAAATTGATGTGGGCGGATACGACAAAATGTGCGCATTTCCTTATTAGAAAAGCAACCTGCGACTGGAAGCACGTTCTTGAGCGACTGACGAGCCACGAGCAATCAATGGAACATATAAATGCCACGATTGCGTATAGTCGCAGATGTAACTAATCCAGCTATGTCCAACCCAAATGGCTTACTGAGGTAAAAAGTATGTCACTATCTTTACCAGGGCCGCACATTGAATGACATATTAACGAGAGCCGTACATTGAATAGCTTACTTGGATCTTAACAAATTAAATTTAGATTAAACTAATGTGCTGCAAACGTTCTAATTCTAACTGCAATGGTAGCAGACATGATAAAGTGGCACTGAGGACCGCCTGCATCATAAATGTGAAATGCAAAAGTGTCAAAATAAGGGCAGGTTGTCAGTATATAGGATACGTTTACTACAGCGAAAACCTAAACTGGGCCGAACAAAACCTTTGACTAGGCCGCATGCGGCCCGCGGGTTGGACATAGCTGAACTAATCACTATGAAGAATTGATACAGAGCTAGCCAGTTAGGTAAGTCAATGCGAACAATAGTGGAAATCGCTTCTGCCTGCAACGTTTGGTTTTTATTGCTGAGCGAGGACTGGCGTTTAGAAATGATGAAAACGTTGGATTGTCCAGAAATATTTTTCAAAAAAATTTTCAAAACTTTTTTCAAGCAAAATTTCAAAAAAAGGATGCCATGCTTCTGGTGACCGATTTTGCAACAGTTTCAAAAGGGTTAATCATTGTCAAATATCATTTGCATCATAAAGTTTTGTTCAACTTGAGATAACAAATGTGACGTCACAAGATTATGTGTCTTTGTGTGAACGTCATAAATATTAACGATCCATGCAAATACTAGCAATTCCATCGATCCTCCCCTACCTAAAGATGCTACATCAGCACTTGGGGCTTCCCACCACGCCTGGTCCCCAGGCCCCTGTTGAGTTCGTCTTGGTTCCTCAACATAGAACGTCTTTTAATTCTGAAACAACAACGAAAAGAAGACTTCGATTATTGAAGAAAGATAACTGAAGAAAGCGACTCAGAAGTTTACCGACGAATTCACGACAAGCCAAACGAAGCTAAACATTAAACAACGACTAAAAGACATTAACGCTTTAAAATATTGTTATGTGTGCTTATCTGATGCATTTGTACTTCGCACATTATCATGAGTCACCTTTTAAGAAAGTAACTTAAAACGATATAGAAAACGATTACATTAAAAAATAACTTCAAATTGAAAATAGAATTGATAATGAAAACGCATATAAATATTGTATTCAAATACCGATTCGAAAGTTTCGCCAATTATAATTGACCACCAACGTCGCTATTGCAATGTGTGCTGCTCGAGATTTGTCACGTGACCTTTGTGTCGAACGTCGCGTGTATAAAAAGAGCGGAACTGGTATATTCAAATCAGTCTTGCTCACGGTTGTCTTCGGAGTAGCATCTAACCTACAGGTAGCCTGATAGGTTAGATAAGACTTAACAGCTAAACCAATCACGGGCCTTAACGAATTGGCTTAGATCAAAGAAACCTAACAATGGATTAGATTACCTGAAAAGATTTACGGTTTAGCGATTACAATGTTACTGACAATTTGGGCTTATCTCTCTCCTCCATGAAAGAATTGAATTTGTATTTAACCCCTGTCGTTAACCCCTGATGTTTGCAGTAACTTACGTTACATGCTTTGATTTACGATTGTTGATATAAACCCCTGTTGTGATGAATATCGCAGTGCTTAACGTTATACTAATAAAAACATGAGTGAATACAATTTTGTTGTGATAAACGGAGCGGTGTCGAGCGAAACCGGCGGGTCCAAGTTTCTTAATTGTTAACTTTGGCATGCCATGGACACTTTCTATTTATCAGTGCTCTCGCGAAACTGTCCTAAATGTGTAGTGGTCTTCTTCTTTTAGAAGTGGACTGCCACACCCCCCACCATCTAAATCCGGCGCTGATTATCATTAACTTCCACACGGAGCTTAAACCTCAAGAAAATGTTGGCCATGACATGACTTCTCTAACATTCACATTATATACACAACCATAAGCGTCGGAAAGGGAGGGGTAGAAGTGGGTCTTGGCCCCTCCATACATTTTGAAATTTGACATTTTCCTATTATATTTCTAGTGCAAAAGGTTATTTACTTAGTTTCGAGCGGTAAAAATCAAAGATCACCATTTTTGCCCACCCTACGAAAATGCTTGGCTTCACATGCAAAATTCTACTGTTTCCCCCCTTGGTACACAACGTTTGATAAATCATGGACAATTGATGAACCACAGTGCTTTGATCAGGTTGAAATTAAATATCAATGTTAGGTTGTCAGCCGAGATCCGTCTGCCTCAGGGGATGTCTGTGGGTGAAAAACATGCTTTACATTTTGTACAAATTCTCGAGATCCCGAAAAGTGTTGTTCGACATTTTCACAGATCCGGAATCCGTGTGAAATAACAAAGATGGTGATATAAAATATGTGCTTGTGGGTTGTGCGTAAAGTTGTTAAAATTAAAGATCAATGTTAGGTTGTCAGCCGAGATCTGTCTGCCTCAGAGGCTGTCTGTGGATGAAAAACATGCTTTACATTTTGTACAAAATCTCGAGATCCCGAAAACTGTTGCTCGACATTTTGACAGATATGGAATCTGTATGAAATACCAAAGACGGTGATATAAAATATGTGGACGTGGGTTGTTCGTAAAGTTGTTGAAATTAAAGATCGATGATAGGTTGTCAGCCGAAATCTGTCTGCCTCAGAGGCTGTCTGCGCTTAATGAGCATGCTTTACATTTTGCACAAAATTTCTTGATCCCGAAAAGTGTTGCTCGAAATTTTGACAGATATGGAATCTGTATGAAATACGAAAGACTGTGATATGAAATATATGGTCGTGGGTTGTGCGTAAAGTTGTGTAAAATTGGAGTAAAAACGGTTGATTTTCTGTTTTGTGGGTCGTGCTTATGATGTTGTTTTCTTGTTTTGGAGGTGTGTTTTCCATTTGAATGTGATTTTTTTGTTGGAAAAGGTTTCCAACCTTTCTGACATTGCTTTCCTGTCCATTGCAGTGAAAAATATAATTTCTTTAGAAACCCTTGACAATTCGAAATTTTTTGAAGAATCTCGCATCCAGTCATTAGTGCGACTGGCTAAAGTGCTGCTGGCGGAAGTGCGGCTAACTTCACCTTGGTGCTTTAATCAATCTGATTAATGATGATGCTTTTGTTTTGGCTGCGATGGCCGACGCGTGCTCCATGGTTGTTCTTGTATGTTTTTTTGTGAAAATGCACCTAGCATTACTGGAAGATAACTGTCTTGACTTGGTTCATTGTGCTTTCTTGCATAATGATAAGTTCAAGTTGTCTGTATGCATGCGGAATACACTACGGCAGTGTTACTGTTTTGTCAACAATAACTGAGAGCCGATAAAATCGGCCGTTTTGGCTGATACCGATATATCAGTAAAACCCAAATATCTCTTAGGCTAATATATTGGTCTGTCTCTGTTGTGCAGCAAACAAAGAAGCTGTGAGCCTCCTTCCCAATGTTCAAATCATAAATGCAGTTGAAAATGTCGTTTTTTGTTCCTTTTGTACGCCCAGGCATGTATGCATCACAATTATCGTGTAATTTCAAGACATGAATATGCATGCAGAGATTGTGTATGGCCTATAATTTGGGTGGAGAGCTCTATACAACCTCCCTGCCCTGTGGAGAACGAGTGTTGGTAGCCTAGTTATCAGATGCAATGCAATTATGAATTAATGAATTATGCAACATTCTTACCTTTGAGGCCTTATTGAAAAAAATGTGTACTTGTTTTCAAAAGATACAGAAATTCTTAAAACGTATGATTGCGTGCTTTGATGCGATGATGCAGTCAGATTATTTATAATCCTTATTCTTCAAACACTAATAATTGCATTTTTTCTGAGTGCTCGGACATAGAAGTGTTTGTTTGGGGGCATTTCTGCTTCATGCCACAACGCATTCATACGTTACTTGGCCTTGACCAGTTCAGGATTTAGCACCCTACTCTGCAGTAGTGTAACACCAAGTGTTACAGGTTAGTCAACAATAGTGTCAAGTAAGTGTCTGTAACCCTGCGGTTCTGCCTCCAATGCCATTGCAAAACATTGTGTTAAGAAAGTGTCTGTACTCTGTGATTCAGCCTCCAATGCCATTGTAAAATGTCCTGTTAGTGTTTTGTCTGTTTCTATAAAAATGCATTGTGGAAAGAGTGTGAAAATAAAATGGAAGGTTCTTTCTTGCCTGAGACACTGTTGTGCAGCAAGGAAACCCACTTGACCTTTTTCATTTGCTCTCGCCATCCACGATGTTACATCCAAGGTCAAATCTGACCTAAATGATTGATACCTACTAGAAGATGGATGCATTGGTGGAGATCTACGAACTGTGCTTAGCAATGATGCCACCTGTCCAGAAAGGATTATCCACAATTGACCTAGAGACCAATAATTCTAAATGTGAGCTACTCATTTTTTATTAACCACACAACCACCAGTGAGCATCTCCAAACAATTTTAGCTCTTCCAAGATCATTTCCCATACTTCTCAATCCCCGACCCCAAAGAATTTAGGAATGCCAGCTACTAGGTTCCCCTCTGCATCAGGAATCTGCCCCACTGCACCTAGAGGCAAAAACTATTTAAGTGCTTGACAACATCTTAGAAAACGTTGAGTTAATTGAGCCGCATCAAGCGTTTCTCATCTTAAAAAATTGCCACTCAATTTCCAAACTCACATAATCATATGTGCTGTGTAGTGCCCCATGTTTCTAGTTCAAAGAGGAACTAGAAACGTTTAGCACAACTATAAAAACCAATGTGGAAAAATGTGCAATGTGTCTTTTGGAATAGAAAGCTGGTTACAAGCATCCCTAACAAGCATGGAGGTCTTGATCTCTGTTCTGCTTCAGACCTGTCCTCGCCATGTTTCATGTCATCATCTCATGCTTGTAAGGGGCTCGTCAGCCATCTGCTTCCCTTCTTCAACCAGGAATCTGGTCCTCATAGGCAAGTAAAGAGTGCAACTGATGCTTGGTCCCAACACCATGATTCCTAATCGCTACTAAAGAAAATATAATCAGCCTGGGTTGACCTCACCTACAAAAGTTCACTACTTGCCTTGTTCAGCTAGTTGCTGCACAAGAGTAGCACTGCTGCCTAGTCAGACGCTTTCCTAATTTCTAAGGTTACAAACCTGTGCAGCCCTAATGAACTCCGTATTGCAAGTGCCCTCCAAACCAGTGCCAAAATTTTTGAAAGCACAAAATGCAGCTATGGTAAAATTTGATGAACTAGGGCTGCATGGGATCTCCTTCACTAAAAACACAGGCCACTTCCCCAGACATTTAGCCATCAACTCCATTCTCAAAAGATCATTAACCTGCATTAAGTTACCTTCTTCCTTGGAGCCTGTTGACTTGACAGGGAATGTGAGGAGGCATGATGGATTGATTATAGGCGGCTGGTACAGAGGTCAAAGCCTGGTATGGGATGCAACAAGGAGACACTTTTGCTTGGTGCCACTACAAAGACAATGCCAGACAGGCAGGCACTGCAGCAACAAAGACTGAGGCTGCAAAATGCTGAAAAGATAATGACCTCCTTAACAATGACCACTTTGAATTTTAACCAGTTGCAATTGAAACCACTGGTGTGTATGGTAAGTCCACCGCCTGTTTTTTGAGCTGCCTCACAAAGAGACTTGTTGATATGTTTGGTGACTCCAGGGAACGACAATAGGCTGCAGTAAGTGTGGAGATCGGGAAGGAGTTTCCTGGGAAATTGCACATGCTCGCGAGAAATTAATCAGCTGCAAGTCGAGTAAAATCAAATAATACGCCAAGAATTGCAAGAAAGCCACAGTACAGACCGCACGAATTTCCTCGCTCAGTCATGATGGTCCAATACCTGGCCTTGTGATGCAACAGTTACCCCTACCTAACAATGATGTCTCATGCAGTCGCTGGTCGCGTGCAGGGTTGCCAATTTGGCATTTTTGAAGCCAAATTTTGAAATCCAGGCTTTTTTTGATGCACTTGGCTTTTTTTGAAAATAAAAAATACTAGTCAAAATCTTGGCTTTTTCTTTTTTATTTTTTTAGGCTAAAAGGCTTGACTCTGGCAAAAATTGTCTGAGCAACATATTCGTACAAATCTTTTCTGACGGGAGTCTGTGACCATGCAGGGTGCAAAGAATATTGTGAAGAGTTTATTGTTGCCCTGACCATTTTCGATTTTTTTAATAAGAAACAAATGTATGACAGTGTATTTATGAGAATGAAAATGCTTCTAAAATTTGGAATTACATTTTATCGATATTTTTGAAAAGTTTTCATATCTATTTTTGTTTGGTTATGCATGTTTTATGTGTAGCCTATGTCTTAGGACTGATATCTGGCTTATTTTGGCTTGTTTTGAGAGAAGGTCTGACTTTTGTGGTCAACCTGAACACGTGTCGTAGACTCGTAATGGCGGTGGAAAGCTGTTAGTTTATATTGCTGCTATGATGACACGTAGTTAGAGGACATCGAGGCCAACACGTCCTTAATACGTACGCTTATGCGAGCAAACTTCATTGCGTTAGATAGTAGAGTGACGGTGGTGCTAGCATCAGCTGGAAGCTTTGAAATACATTCAGATTGTTAATACATATCTGTACGATTGCTTTGGTTAGTGTTTGCCTTACTGGGTTACCAATCGGAATGGTATTGCATTCCGAATGCCATTCCGGAATGTAGTGCCATTCAAAAATGCTGAACACGTGCCCAAACCAGCGTCCACTGACAAGCTCACTCTGATAACAGCGCACTCACACCTGAAAAGTGCATGCATTGAATGCTAACTCAACAGAAACCTTAAACGCCGTCTGAATATTGTTCTACAGACCGGGTCGTTCTTCAGGTCGGGTCGGTTAAACGCATGATTTCACCACCACCGAACTGGCTGCAACAATCAATATTTGAAACAACAATGAATCTTACAGAAAGAACGAGGATTCGGAAGGCAATAACTACACATTGATACAGGGGCAAGTGGTAGGCATTGATGGTGGTCAGTACGTTGAAAGCAGCTAGAAAAAGAACAGTTAAAATCAGATCAAACTTGCACACAGGCCAATATGCTGGCAGCATTTCCCTTGGCCACAGCCAGGGACAGACACTGGTGGAGCCACTGGTGCTCCCTGGGGTCACCAGACACATCAAGAAGTTTTTTCAAAAGACTGCTCAAAAAAAGGGGCAGTGGATTTGCCATACACACCAGTGGTCTCAATTGCCAATGGTTGAAAGTGGTAATTGCTTTGGAGGTCATGATATTTTTGGCATTTTGTGACCTCAGCTTTTGTGGCCACAAAACCAGCCTGTCTGGCGGAGTCTTTATAGTGGCCCTGAGCAAAAGTGTCCACAGCTGTTGCATCCCACATTAGGCTCCGGCCTCCTTCCATCGTCAGTCAGGCCGACAAGCTCCAAGGTAGAGGGGAGACCAATGCGGGTCAATGACCTCTTGAGGATGGAGTTGATGGCTGAATGCCTTGGTGTTTTGTGCATGTGACCAAGGCTCCCAATGAAGTTGCAGATTAGCGTATGTAGCGGCCAAATTAGCACGTTTGAACTTTCAACTATTATCGTGAGGCGTGAGGTACGGGTTTTGCTTGGTGTCCATCGCACGTTCGTTGTCGGTCCGTTTATATTTTCGTTCAGTTGACCTATTTAGATGGATAGTGATGTCATTTTGCACACAATAAGTGTCTATGCGTACTTTAGTCTTTTCGCTAACCTCAATGAATAACTACCACATGAGGTAGTTCTTCAAAGGTATGCTGTAATTTCGTAGTTACTATTTAGTTCATTTATAAGCTGTTATTTCATATACAAGGTGTCATTCATTGCAAAATCAATTCATTCCTTTTCAGTTTGCAATAACTTTCTACAAAATATTTGGTTTTCCTTTAGAAGTGACTTAAGTAGATTTTTAGTTGACATTATTGATCAAAGAAAATCAGACGCTTAGACCATTTCTTATAAAAAAGAAGGCTCAGGCAACACCAAAGTGCAATTTGCGCTCAGTTACACAAACGCAGGTGGTTCAAGCACCGAAAGTTTAATCAATCATTTGAAATCAAAGCACAGAATCCATGTAATCCTTGAGAGTGGAGACCACAAAACTATTCCGGCACAGGAAGAGATCCGATAACAAATTATGAAAAAGGAAATGAGTCTTTTTGAGGCTCCAAAGAAGAGGTCAACTAACCTTGAAAAAACTGTCCCATGCCTTAATTACAGTCAACCCCAAATCAGTGGAACCACAGAGGACTTTTTCAGCCTCAGGACTAGTTGTTACAAAATTCAAACAGATTGAATGATGAAAGTGTGGTTTGATTTTCAAGTGTCAGTATCATAACATCATTGAAGAACTGTGCTTAACTGAATTGATAATTTGCTAATGAATTGCGCAGGGACCAACAGTGGTAATTTCACAATAATACTGAGTTTTATTGCTAAAAATCGCATTCATTTCAAAACCTGAAAAAAACTGGGTTTTCCCGGTTTTCTTTTCTCAGCTACCTGTAACCCGGGTTTTCAAATTTAACCCTGGATTGGAAACACTACCCAATAGCAACTGTTATGTGTAAAGTACCTTGCTTTCAATGGGGCCAACAGCAACTGTAACCTATAAGTAGGCTGCTTTGCTTTTGAAGGGGCTCCCAACAGCAGTTGCAATGTGTAAATACCTTGCTTTCAAATGGGCCCAAATTAACTGTAATATATAAGCACTATTCTTTCAAAGGGTCCCCCAACTTCACTGATTTCCAGTGCTTCATAGTTCAATTTGGGAGTTTGGGAGGGTCGAAGCCTTCTTTGGTTGGCTAAGTGGTGAGGGATCTGAACACACAAGGGTTAAATTAAATAATGGATTGTTAACAAACAAATGAACAAACGGACGCCGAGTTTCATCAGATTATACTGCGACTTGTAAGTTATTAATTTTTTCATTTGGAGGGAGAGGATCTCTTTCATTGCACCTATGCTTTTGTTTGTGCTTGACCATCTTCTGCCCAACAATGTTGAGGATAAAACTGGGAGTACATATTTTATGGATATAATAGGTACCTATCTACACTAAACTGACTGTTAATTAGGCAAGCTGCCAGCTTGTTTAGGCATTGCTTACTGATGATTTTGAATGATCGCGACCAAACAGCATGATATTGTTTGGATACCTTCAATCATGACCTTTGGAAAAGTAGGTAATGAAGCAAGACTAAGTGTCATTTATTTGTTGTTGTGCTGTTATGCTTCTTATACTTGGGCAGACTTTTGTTTGGTCGATCCCAGTAACCTTCAGACTTCTTCAAATAACGGAGATGTTTTGGGATATTTAATTGATGTCATTTTGTGCAGTGAGATAAAACAGTGTTTTTAATGGTCTTAACAACAAAAAAAGTTTTAGGAACTAGAGAGTTTGTTAGAGATAATTTGTAGTGCAATTTGCATTTTATATTCTCAAATTTTTTTTAGCAGTCTGTACACAGTGCGCTTTTATAATTATTTCTGTAAGTCGCTATATATCTATTGAAAGTAATTTTTTCACAGCCAAGAACCAGACACGATGATCACAACCGAATAGAATATTTGCCTACTGAGTAAATAGTTTCAGCTCATTCAAATAGAATTATTTCTGTAAGTTGCTTAAATCAGTTGTTATAGAGCATATTGTCACATGAAATCAATCAACCTGGACAATTTTTGCCAATTTACATTCTGGCAATCATGACACAAATGACTAGCTCAACTAAACTTTTTCTGTTTTTTGCTTGGTGTTTGTTGCTGCAACCTAACATCTCAGACATGCTTTTGATACATTACTCTTGCATTTAAACCCACTCACCTGAAGGCTTGGCTCCTAGCTTTACAGATTTCTTTTGTGAAGCAATGCTTGATGGGCATAATGTTGCATGTTAGAAGCAAATCTTTTATACAAGCAGATCAATTTGATCTTTTGGAGATTATTTTATTATTTTGCCCACGTTTCACCCACCTACTCAAGTGGACTTCCGCAGGGCAATGTGTTTTAACCACATATTTTTCTGTGGCACATTGTCACTCAACGTGATGGTCAGTTTTGCGTTTTTTGTCTTTGTACGTCATACTGCTCATTGTTTCTTGTTATTGGTAAGTTGCATGTTATATGTGGTTAAAAAACACTGCCCTGAGGAAGCCTACTTGAATAGGTGGGCAAAATAATAAAATAATCGCCAGAAGATCAAATTTATCTGCTTGATTTGAAGCTTGGTGGCAAATGATATGCAACAACACGAGTAGCAAAAAGAAACAGCTATTATACAAGATCTGACCAACAACTTAGCATCATGTCAGTCCATTGTTGAAATAGGTGATGAGTATGACATGACAATGACCTTTATATGGTCCTAACATTTCCTTAGGCAAGGATAGCTGCAAGTTCAATTTTGTATTAATTTTATTGTGTAAAAATTAAATTGTTTGTCATTTTTAATTTATTGTTTTATGAAGCAACAGAGCATGCTGTGCAGAATCTATTTTGTGTAACATTCATATAACTTTGAAGTTTTTAGTTGTTTTTAAAGGATCTTGAGAGCTAAATCTGATGGTATGGCATTGAACAGGATAAAAACTTCTAGCTATGGCAAAACATTTGGTGTCAATACATGTCAGTCGTTATTTCCTGAAACAAAACAGACTCGTTCTGTGCAGTTTTCCATGACTTGTTTGCTAACACTGCTGAGACTGGTAGGAAAATTTAGTGATAACTGAAATTGATTTGTTGCCAATGTTTTGCAGTTCTATAATAAAGGTGTTGCTGTGAGCATTTAAATGTTGATGTAAGATTCTGATTTTTTTGTGTTTAATGGCCAGTTCACCCAAGGCTATGAGCTCCTCAAGTAGCAACAAGAAGAAAAATCCAGGTTTTCTTTCTCGTCATAAACGTAAATCTAAAGATATCATTACTGAAGAAGAGTTGCTGAAAAAAAATCCAATCACTCCTGAAGATGTGCTGCAGTTGACAACTTCTACAGAGAGTGTGTTTTTTGAATGTTGTTTTGAATATGTAAAATACTTTATTCAGTTATGGAGAAGAGTAAAATAAGGGTTTGTAAACTAGTTTCGCTCCTGTAGTTAAAAGTGGCAGTTTGGTTTTGAAATACATGTGGTTTTGAAATACATGTTGCAAGAAATATTTGCTTTCAGAGTTGTGATTATAACAAGGGCAACCAAAAGTAAAAAATTTTTTTTGAAGTTCACAAAATATCCACAAACCAAATTTCAGGGTGATATTGTGTGAATATAAGTCAAAACCTTCTTTTAGCAAATTTTTTTAAATGTTTGAATGTTTTGTAAAATTTACATAAAATATTGATTGATTGCCACAGTTTCTGTTGCAAATTCTGATTTACACAACTCTTGTTACAATATCTGGTTCAGTTATTGTTTTTCTAACTAATGGATGATTGATAATCAACACTTCCTCTACTGGTCTATATATCTTCACATGCATGATGATTACAGGACAGATGTCAGGCTACTGTAGGTACCAATATGGATCTTGCATCTATTGGATACTGGCTGTAATATTTTTCTCTTGAAGTTTCATAAAGTTATGTACAAAAACTATAAAGATAAATAGCTAAGCAAATACTCCAAGCCATTATGCGTATGGTGGTGGCTTCTCACCACCTGATGTTCTTAAATTCGTCATCTATCATGTGTAAGGTTTAAAAAAACTAAATTTCTTCTGAAGATAGTATCCTACTAAAAGAAAGCTGTCTTAGTATACTTTTTGTTTTGCACTGGATATACAAATGCAATGTGTATATGTTCAAATTAAAGTCAAAATTGTAGAATGTGAACTTCACATTGTGAAGACACAATTTCAAGTTTTTAGGTCGAAAACTCATTGCTTTTAAGTATAAATGCAATTTTTAAAAGATTTCTTATGAGATGAATATTTAGATTAATTTTGCTTTTTTTGTACCATTGTGAAGCTTAGTATGGTTTTGGTTGCTGTGCCAAAGATAAGTCCGCAAATTACCTGTAATTCATCAGAATGTGAACTTGCTTTACTAAATTTTTGTATTACTTGTAAATGGCCTGAATGTGACTTGCCATTCTCTTAAACCGCGAAAAGATATGCGAGTATAAAAACAATTTCAAATAAAATGAGCAAAATTGGCTACTGGTTTTGAAGTCTGTTCTGGTATAGATAAACTACTGTTGGCAATGTCATGGTCATTTGCCGTCACAGGCTAAGTTGAAATTAATATTTTCCTTCAGTAAAAATCTCAATGCAGCCAATAATGAAAGAACAGAAACTGATGTGTTGATGGTCAGCTATGATCTCAGTGTTTCGTGCTGAGACTGAAAAGTTACATGTCATAAAAAATGTTAGTAGTTGATGAAACGCACACCTGTAAAAATGAGATTTTTCAGAAAATGTCACAATGTCTAGGTGTTAGAAGAACGTTTTTTTCCATTAACTTGTAACTGTCATTATTATAGTTTCAATTATACCCTTGTTTCAAATGCTGTCAAAAGTTACAGGTATTAACTGATTTTCTTCAGCGAATTCTTCATGGTTGTTTTTGAAAGTTAAAATTGTTGCTGAGTGGAAAATTTAATTAGGTTGATTGGGTTTACTTCAGAACATAATTTGCAAATTTGTGATATTATAGCAGTGAGTCTTAGCATGGTATGAGTACTTGTAGTAAATCCTGTAGTAGAATGGTGCGTGTACACAGAATCTGTGACTGGTATGAGTTTTATTTTAATGATGCCTAATTCTCCATCTTTGGTCTCAGATTTTTATGGCATTGAGTCATCTTCATTTCTGTGAGTGGGTTTGAAATAATAAATTTACAAATTTTGATGTTGCCAAACGTTCATTGTGCAAATTGTGAAACAGTAGACTGCCTTGACAGATGCTTCTGCGCTGTTTCAAAGCAAATTTGGTTTTGCTTGAGCACATTTCCTTGCATTAACTATGGAAAACCACTGCTTTAAATTAAAACTTTTGTTTGCTTTGCAGAATACCTTTGCTCTCTCAGTGACAATGTGTATGGAATTGATTTTACCAGGTTCAAGATTCGTGACATGGAAACTGAACAGGTTCTTTTTGAAATTGCAAAGCCGGGTATGGAAACTTAAGTTCAAATGCATATTTCAAAGTTTAATGTTGCATACTTTATAGTCTAATGCTATTTGGAGCCCATGTTGAAAGTGCTTGGTGTTGGCACTTATTTTTGCCTGTTTTACCTTCTTCCCAAAAATATTTTTATACAATGTAGATTGGATTTGCTCGCACTAGCAATTAAAGACATTGTATTTGCCAAATTTGAGGTATGCTCTGAACATTGTTTCTGTTATTAGAGATAGACCAATATATCAGCCGATATTTGGGTTTTACTGATATATCGGTATCCGCCTCAGTAGGTGTTGACAAAATGCTGATACCTCATGCATGCAGACAACTTGTGCAATAAAGCACAATGAACCAAGTCAAGACAGTTATTTTGCTGCAACGCTAGCCAGGTGCGTTTTCATAAACAAGCGGACAAGACAAACCATGGAGCACGTGTCAACCATCGCAGCCGAAACAAAAGCATCATCATTAATCCGATTAATTAATAATCATAGCAAAATATTAAAATTGCTGCAATTTGAAAAAAATTAGCTAATTAATCCTGATTTTTGAAGTTGTTGAAAAATAATAAGGCATAGAATTCATTATATTTTTGATAATGAAGCAGAAAACAAGATTTAAAAATTTGGAAATATTGGTTATCGGTATCAGCCCTAAAAAAGCCATATCGTCCAATCTCTGTCTGTTTATGTTGTGACTACCGGTAAGTATGTACCTGTATAATTTTTAATTGACAGTCACACTGTTGAACTGTGTAATTGGCATAAAAATTCAGTGAACTCAATTACCACAGTTAGGCATCATCCTATTTTAAACATTCTGGCAAGGTAACACAGTTAGTTGACCAAACCCTGCTAAAACTGGTAGACTGGGTGCAATTTCTTTTGAGTCAAACCAGACTTGAAAGCTGGTGTTTGTATCCTGTCTAGCCTCATGCTAGTCATTGATAGGGTGGTGCTAGGAAACGGTTCACGAACTGTGCTGCCAAGACTTGCCGCAAACGCAGCATTCACTGCAAGAATATATAGCTGCTTAGCCTCAGCTCAAGCAAGCTGAGACAGGTGCCATTGGCCACTTCAACACTCTGGAGTGCTGTAACTATCTGAAACATTTCAAATAGTTTATGGCAGCATAGGAAAGGTCCACAGTGCAATAATTAATGCTAAAACTGACACAGTGTAGTTTTTCTGCATTGTGTTTAATTTCAAGGCAATCACATTGTGATTTGTGACGTCACAGTAGGTGGCAGGTACTACATTGTTTTCTATATAATATTCATGAGTGTTGCTCGTTCTTGCTTACAGCTATTTGTTCCTTGCTACCCAATTTGAGACCCATGATCATATAGTTCCATGGGGGTTTATGCTCATTGGAACCTTTTTCAGTGAACTGTGATTACAATTTAGTGCTAATACATAGAGTCAGGAAAATATAACTTTTATTGCTGACTTTTGTTAAAACTTTTTCTAAAGAACTTCTAACACTACAAAAAACACAAAAGTTTGGAAAAAATGGTTTTACTATCAAATGCAAGTTATTTGAAATTCTCTATTTCTTGTAAGCATACTGACCTAGTGCCAGACGAAAAGAATCTGCAGAAACACTAATTATTGCAAAAGCACTGCAATACAGTAGACTTTGAACTTACATTAAAGTTTGGAGGTCAAATGCAAGTTTTGCTGGCATTTCATATAACACCAATAGATTGTTTGTGCTGCATTTCCTGTTGTATTTACTGTCACCATGGCATTTTTTTACTTGATGCCCACATCAGCAGCATAAGCATTCCTGGTCGCCATGGATACATGACTGCTAAAATATTGACTAAGCTAAGTTAAATTTACTTGACAAACTAAGGCTAAAGCAGGATCCTGTTAATCTGGCTGGATCAATATGTGCCTTAAGATTTCATATTCCAGTGCTCCAGAGCAAAGTAAATTAACACTGTGAGGTTAATTGCATGCAACAGGCTAAATATCAGTGAAATCATGAAACGAAGTGCTGCAAAAATACTTTGTTTCTTAACAATCAAATGGACTGGATAAACTAAAGTGGCTTTTATATCGAGTGGTCATTAGTTCTTCATGGATCATTTACACTTTACAGGAACGAAATATATAACAACATGTGGTGGTCACTTTGTAGGTTTTTTTTTCAAGTTTTTGCTAAAACTAGTTTTTCTTAGTGCGTTATTTGTCATAACTAATCTGCGGTAGTGTGTGTCTAAGACAAATCATTAAATAGGGTGATGCAACCATGTACCGGTGTTTCATGTGAGACTGATTTATAGAAAGTTTTCATATGTAGCACCTCTGCTGATGGCAGGCCTGCAAAGCATGCGGGCCGCATGCGGTCTGCGAGAGCTTTCCCAATTGTAGAAAAAGTTGCAAAAGCTCGACGTCGAATAAGTACTTGTCGTTCCATAATTTCTTCCTTACTACAACGAAATCTCTGCATCGAAGTGAAATAGACGTTTGCGGCCCGTGGCAAATTTGTGTTGTTAATTTGGTCCTTCAAGCTTTCTTCTGAGTTGTGCAGGCCTGGTCCATGGTGACACGAGTATGTGCATTTCTGTTAAAAATTGCTGCCACTTCCCGTTGCACATCGGGCACATCATGAATATTTGATGACCTTGACAGACTTTCAGCTACTACACTCCAAAGTCGTGGTTTGACGTTATCGTTGATTTTTGGTTCGTCGCCGAGGGGCGATATACTCGTAGAAACGGTGCTTCATTACAAGAAGCCTATCGTATGTCAATAGTACAAACCATTCTCGCATTCCGAACTTAGCACTGTGAACTCTGACCCTACCAGTACATTGACATGTGTGGCGCATAGAAGGTAAAGCAATTCGGGAACTTACTTTCTGGTCATTGAGCACGTTTCGGTGAATGTGCGAGTGAGTGCTTACTGAGAGAGGCAACTACTTCCCTGCTCACAGTTGTTTGACGTTGAAAACTAGATCGCACGCGAGTCAGTTAACGAAGTTCGACGAGTAGTCCCTGCGTGGTACGTAATAGAATGGTACAAAGTGTCTGCTGCACAATTTCTATGATATCGTGCTACAGTCTTAATGCACCTGGATTGCGGCCTGTTTTTATCTTTGTCAAGAATTGAAAGGGTTGACAGTTTCGCTTGTTTTTTCAAAAATCACCATTTTGTCGAATTAAACTTTCAAAAAGGTCTAATCTTCGGATTCCACAACACTTGTACGTCAGGCGAGGTTCACTCTCTTCTTATCTTTTATTCATCGCATCGATGTCGATATGAACATCGAAACAACCGTTGGCAGTCGTTGAACCCTTTCTGCCTGTTTGGAACAGTGCGCGGCATTTCTCAAGGTTTAATAGCGCTGCGCGTCTTGCAGAGGACCCAGCGGAGCTACAGATGCTCACCGATTCCGCCGATCCAAACGCCGGACGCTTCGTACGCTACCAGTTCACTCCCGAATTCCTTAAGCTGAAAACCGTGGGCGCCACGTAAGTCTCCAGCCGGAGCGTGAGTGAGCAAACACAGTTAAAGCGCATGTGCGTCGTAGCGTTTCGTGTAACGTTTGTGAGCAGTGTTAAAGTAAATGTTGACTGGGGGAAAGGGACAGAATAATCCTTCTTTCTCTTGTCGATCTCAATGTTGGTTGTGACTTGTTTTCGACAAGACTAGCACTCGTTTTCCGAACCAAACGTTTTTTTATGATACAAGCACCCACTTCTTTACCCAATCGAACTTTGTTATAGACATGCAGAAGTTGCTACACCACGTTTTAAGTCGCTGTGCCTCCCAAGTCGGCGTGCTCCCGCTATTGTGTCGGTATTACGTTTCCTTTCTACAATCAAGCCGTAAATTCACCAGCTTTCCGTTCTCCTGCGAACAGCGTCGCGCGATGTCGTTGACGCCGCGAACTCGCTATTTGTAAATTATTCAATTGTTACAATTAAAGCCCGGAGGTCACAGTAAAGATGCCACGCTCGATAGCGTAGTTTTGCAGCTTCAGCGGTTGCACCCATCACTTTTTCGTGATCATTGCAACGCAATCGTTGATACTTCTTTTCGAGTTTTTCTTTCCATTGGCTTGCCTGTGGTTCATGTGACTTGCGTTTCGATGCTATGTTTAAACCTTTTTCGTGCTCCTCTCATTCAGAATCGAGTTTGTCGTCGGCGATGCGCAGGTCAAGAACTTCCGCATGATCGAACGGCATTACTTCCGCGATCAGCTGCTGAAGAGCTTCGATTTCGACTTCGGCTTCTGCATTCCGAACAGCAAAAACACTTGCGAGCACATTTACGAGTTTCCAAAACTACCGACCGATTTAAGTGAGATAATCATTCACGTCGCACCTTTTGTTACCAGCTTCGTTTGGTTGCGTCTGACGGTGCTGCGTGAACATTTCCAACTGACTTTCCTCTTACAATTAGCTTTTGTTGTGTGTTTTCTATCTCTTGACAGCATATTATACGTTGGTAATGATATTCATAGCATGATGACTGCACACAGCCTGGTAGAAGCCAACGAATTACAGGAATTGATAATTTTGTAGGCTCCATGCCTCCGAAGGATGTAGTGTAGGGTGTTTGGATAGCGCAGCAGTTAGTCTGTTTAGTCGAACGATAAGTCTGTGCCTGGGCGCGACAGCAACGTCGATACGCGCCGTGCCACAAAAGCACTTTCGGAACTGGCAAATAATCAAGTTTTTTACTCTGTTGTTCGCGGGTCACTTTTGTTAGCAGTGAAGGATGGTCGTTTCGTACATGAATGGCGGTCACTGTTTACTGTGCGCCGGCCTTTTCTGTAACAAACCGAGCGAAGTTTGCCACCTACACCAGTCCAATGCGAAACAGACGGGGCAATTAGAGTTGCGATTACTTTATGGAAACACATCCTTGTCTTGGCTTCGGGTAAAACCTGTTATTGCCAAATTCTATTAACTTTCTTCTGCTTTCCTGTCGCGACTTGAGATAAGCGAGTGAGTCCAGCAGTTAAAACGTCTTTGGTTTTCGGCAAAAGCTGCTGACTTGCGAAAAAACGATCGTGGAACGCAACGGTTCATTACACTTTGCGTGTAGCCATCTCAAATCGACGAAAACTCAATGGGGAACAGCGCTGAGACTGAATTTGGTTGTTGAGGTTGTGGTTTTGGAACGTATCGTTGTTTAACAATAGGGGCGCCCTTTTGCGTCTCTGCCCAAACTGATAATTTTGCACATCGAACCACCTTCGTCGTAACGCCCACAATAGTCATGATCTCTTTCTTTTTCGGTGATTGACCGAATTTTTTAAAAATGACCGTATGTCAATTCGGTCATAAAATGCCTTTTTCCAGTCATAAAAAAACATCCAAAAACGAAACGAATAAATGACAACACTTAAGCTGTTTCCGTCAAATGACGGAAAGGACTCAGCAAAAAAATTACGATCAGCTTTTTTCAGCAAGTGCAAGTTTTGGAACTCGCAATCGTGCTCTAACGACCTACGTAAAATCTTACCTGGTGTTGAGGGGGTCTTTTCGTTAATTCATGGCTTTGCGTGAATCACCTTTCCTTTGATTGCGTGGCAGCTGACGACCACTTCTCCCAAGACAGACGTTCTTGCTGTGCGACGTTGAGATTCACTGGCGTGCAGAAAGCTCACGGGCCTGTTCATGCTTTGCAGACACTGCAACGCTGTTTGCTGGTGCAGAAACCATTGTTCTAGCGTTGAAGAGTTGTTGGCCCAATGCGCGTCATTTTAGCTTTGCAGTATTGACTGCTGTTGCAATCGGAAAGCGCGAGCGGCAAGTGCGCAAAGCTTCACGCTGTGGCAGCAAGTAACAATAGAGCAAGCAGAAATAGAGTTCACATGCCATGATCACTCTTTTATTGCTTGTTCGCGCCACATATATATATTGTTGTTCTTCGCGCACATCCCGTTCTTGGTGAATCACACATTCAACGCAACGCCACCGGAGAGGTTGCAACACTGCCTTGGTCCCCTAAGTTTTTATGACGATTTAACGTTGTGAAAATAAGTTTTTTTTATACAGTATTAAGTTTAATTCTTTCGCTAAGCTTTATTTTACAAGTCGGTATCGAAAATTGGGATTTCAAAAAGCTTCAAATGCATTCGAAGGTGAAGGATAGTCAGTGAGCCCGCAAATTGAAGAACTATAAGTGTGCCAGCCGTTTTGTGACAAGAGCGCAGTCGGGGCCAAGACAGCTGTACAGTATTCCATCGTGTTTTCTTTACATTTGCCTTAGCGTTTAGTAAATGAATATTGAAAGCGATTGAAAGGTTTGCAAACATGACCTTGCGTCCCTGGAAATGAAAGCCGAGGCCTAACTCTATGATTTAACACAGCTGTTGAAGAAATCGGTGTTCTGCGAAAAAGCACAGAGGCAGTCCCGTGTGTTTGTGGGCAGTGTAGCCACAAGCTGAAAGAAACAGCGAGATCAGGGTCGCGATGTTGAGTTTCGACTCAATTTACGACGATTTCAACGGACGTCCCCCACGTTTCATCCGCAGACGACGCGAGAACTGACACGGGCGTGAAGTGTATTGTGCGCAACTCGTACGGACAAAGGAGTCCGTGCAATGGACAACAATGGCATTCGCGCGCACAGCCGCAGCCAAAACGGGCCTCCCAACGCCTGTTGCCCACTCAGGCACCGCCACTTCCTGTTTTTGAGGCGCGTGAATTTTGCTGCGCAGAGTGTTTCACGTTGAACGTGGCTACCTTTGTTGTTTTGCAGTCGAAAAGATGATCGCCCATCCGTACGCGACCAAATCGGACAGCTTCTACTTCGTCGACGGCAAGCTGGTCATGCACAACAAAGCGGACTACGCTTACATAGAACAGAACTGACGCTTTGGCTTTCCGCGGACGTAACGTAACAATCGCTGTTTTGCGCATTTTCTTGGATCAAAGCCGCAGCGACGTCTTCACGTGTAACCGCGCCGAGGCCACGCGTGCTGCATTGTTTTCTACGTTGTCCTGTGCACTTCGCTTGTCCGCCGTGCTGTGCGCTTTCGTCTCGAACAGAACCCGAACTTCGCTGTGTGACGCTTTTTTCACGATGTTGTTCACTTCGTGCGACGCTTTTCGTATGTTTGGCTGTTGCGGTGCTCGATTCTAGCCGCGCCAGCTGTGCTGGCAAACTCTTCTTTTGATCTCAGTCCCGCTGTTTGTTTACAGGCTTGCTTCACCAGGGCCAAAACAGACAGGTCAGCACTTCGGCACGCCCAAGCACAGGGTGACGTAAAGTTGGGTCGTTTTTTTTTCTGCCGAATCACGCGCGAGTTTCAAGTTGACACGACGGGAAAAGTCACGAGCCAAACAACAAAGCTTTTTTCTTGGCGCAGCCGCGCGATGCTGACTTCCTCTGTGTGTTTGACTTGTCCTTGCGCTTCGGCAAAGAGAGACCAGCCACACTCGGACATGATTTCGCAAAACCTTTGC